>ENA-OREN01000009-OREN01000009.1-marine-metagenome-genome-assembly--contig:-NODE-9-length-289619-cov-8.239858_pt1 | contig 289619 bp, 283 predicted proteins | sample MGYA00248624_ERZ508555 | MGnify/ENA primary metagenome ERZ508555 (study PRJEB26222, sample SAMN06267773) | marine metagenome | isolation source: Saanich Inlet, British Columbia, Canada | place... | reverse complement strand
TTTTGCACCAAATGGGTGGCAAAGCTATGCCGAATGCTATGCGGGCTGATGTTCTTTTCAATCCCTGCCCGTTCAACCAATTGCTTCAAACGTTTGAACACTGACACACGACTCAACCTTCCTCCCCGTTGGTTGAGGAATATATGGTCAGAAAAGTCTGGTTGAACCTTGCCATGCGCCCGCACCTGCAAGAGGTAATGCTTCAGGACCCTCACTGCCTCATCATGCAAGGGCAGTAAACGCTGCTTGTCGCCCTTGCCAATCACACGCATGACCTTGTTGTCAAGGTCCAAATCCCTGATGCGAAGCTCAATGAGTTCACTCACCCTGATACCCGAGGCATACATGGTCTCCAACATGGCGTGATCGCGTTCCCCACCAGGTGCACCACGCTCAATGGCATCAAACAAGCATTGCATCTCAGCTTCCGTTAAAAACACCGGCAGGTAGCTGGGCTTCATCGGCGCCTCAATGCCCTCCATGGGGTTGATTAGACCTTCCACCTCATCAACAAGGAAGCGGTAGAACATCCGCATGGTCGATCGCATGCGTGACTGAGAGTTGGCAGAACGCCCTTGCTTTGCCACATGCTGAATGAAATGCCTTGCTGCCTCCTGGTTCATCGCCGTTGGCTTAATGCCCTCAGCCCATTGAGCCAGGGACTTGAGGTCTTGCGCGTAGGCCTTTTGCGTGTGTTCACTCAAGCCACGCTCCAATTTAAGGTAGTCCATGAAGTTGCGAATTGCTTGTGGCCAGGTCATGCCATGAAAGTAGGCATCATCTCATGGTAAGGCAAATCCAACATGACCTAACTTCGCCCCATGGAACTCCACATTGTACATGGCGCCAACCTAGGCGAGCTTGGCAAGCGCCAACCAGAAATGTATGGCAATCAAACCCTGGCCATGCAAGTCCCCCTGTGGGAAGGGTGGCTCAACCAAAGCTGGCCCGATGTCCAGCTGCATCACTTTCAAAGTGACATAGAAGGCGAATTGGTTCAATACCTTCACAAGCATGATGGTCCCGACGTGGGCTTTCTGATCAATGCCGGTGGCTACACACACAGCTCAGTGGTATTGGCCGACGCCATTGCCAGTCTGGACGCATCCTGCTTGGAAATCCACTTAAGTCACACTTACGCACGGGAAGACTACAGGCATGTGTCTTTGATGGCTCCCCATGTGATTGGAACGATCTCAGGGCTTGGATGGTTGGGTTACCGACTAGGTATGGAAGCCTTGCTCTGCAAGGACTAACCTTTATTTTGCAGGTCGCCCCACCAGGGCAGCCATGAAGCCTGACGCATAGCCAGCAAACATCACCGCAGTTGACACCATAGAAAGCAAGCCAACAAAAGGGTTGAGATGCTTGATGGAACTCAGGATAGCAATCACCAAGAAGTAGGCGTGAAAGGCATAAATACCCAGCGTAAAGACCTGTGTCACATGCAAGGCAAAGGCTGCCACCCAAGTAAGCATAAAAACAGCAGGGAAGGCATGCGTAGCCTTCATCTGTCCCTTGTGCTGCCTTGCTAAGGCAATGCGCGCAGAACCAAATCGCCTCACCTGCTTGTAAAATTGGCCTAAATTAGATCGACGTTTATGCCAGACCACGGCCTCTGGAATCAATCCCACCTTGTAGCCAGCCTCGTTGATTCGGATTGACAGCTCAACATCCTCGCCGCACTTGAAGGCTGTGTCGTAGCCTTTCACTGCCTTGAAGACCTTTGCTTTCATTCCCATGTTGAAACCTCTGGGGTAATACGTCGACGTGCTTTGCTTGCCGCCACGAATACCGCCAGTGGTCAATGGGCTAGTCATGGAATAGTTGATGGCCTTTTGCAAATGGGAAAAATCTGAAGGTGCCGCATCAGGACCACCAAAGGCATCCCAACCATCCCTTGTTAACCCAAGATCCACCTTGTTGAGGTAGTCTCTTGGCAGCAAGCAATCAGAATCCAGGAAAATCAAGACATCGCCTTCTGCAGCTGCAGCAGCCAAGTTTCTGGCATCACTCACTGGCAAGAATTCCTTGTAAACCACCTTCACTGGCAAATCCACATCGTCAGCTACCCGTTTGATGATTGGACGCAGGGCATCGCCCGGCGTGCCATCACCCAATATCACTTCAAAAGCCTCCCTAGGGTAGGACAGCTTAGCTATGGACGCGATGAATTCACTCACCTCATCCGGCCGCTTGAAGGTCGGTGAAATCAGAGAGTAGCGCATCTCAACCTTGATTGATGGTCTCGCCTATGAGATAGTCTGGCTTGCGCTTGCCTGACCGAACAACCAGCTCAGCCAGTAAACCCGTCACAAAGAGTTGGGTGCCTAGCACCATGCTGATTAAGAAAATGTAAAACAAGGGATCCTCTGTCACCAGACCTGGGCTCAGATCTTGAGATAGGCGCCATAGTTTCAAGCCACCAATCACAACCAGTGCAATGCCTGATAAGAAAAACATGATCAAACCGAGGGTGCCAAACAGGTGCATGGGTCGGCGGCGAAATCTACTCACCATCGTAATGGTCACTAGGTCAAGCATGCCATTGAAGAATCGGCTCATGCCAAATTTTGTGCTGCCGTATTTTCTTGCTTGGTGTTGCACCACGCGCTCACCAATGCGACCGTAGCCTTGCATTTTTGCCAGCACCGGAATGTAACGGTGCATCTCGCCTTGAATCTCAACCGCTTGCGCCACTTCCAAACGGTAGGCCTTCAGTCCACAATTGAAATCGTGCAGATGGATGCCGCTCATTTTGCGTGCTACAGCATTGAACAACTTGGTAGGTAGGGTTTTTGTGATAGGATCATAGCGCTTCTTCTTCCAGCCACTGACCATGTCATAGCCTTCATCCACAATCATGGCAATCAAGCCAGGGATCTCATCTGGACTGTCTTGCAAATCTGCATCCATGGTAATCACCACAGAGCCCTTTGCGCGCGCAAATCCCACATGCAAGGCCTCTGACTTGCCTTGGTTGCGTCTGAATTGAACAGCCGTAATAGCTTTGTTGTCCTTGGATAAGCCCTTCAACACATCCCATGAGCCATCGGTAGACCCATCGTCCACCAAGACCATTTCATAGGCGATGCCTTCGCTCTGACATACACGGTCAACCCAAGCGCATAACTCAGGCAAGGACTCCTCTTCATTGAAGAGCGGAACGACAACAGTGAGATCCAACATTTATTTGAATTCAGGGCGGTTTTTCTTGCTGACTGCAGCAACAACTAAACCAATGACCACATAGAAGGCCAGGCTCCTGAACAATTGTTTGATGGTTCCTACCAGTCCAGGGTTTGCGATTTGTTCATGCAGATCATCTAGGTAGGCTTCGCCATCTTCAGCACCAGAAAATTTAGCTGCGTTTTCCAAAGCTTCTCCAGGCATCATGTCACGCATGTTTTCTACCATGCCATCTGCCAATCGGTTCCCTAAATCGCCATCAACGACTTGAAGGATTTGACCAAAGGCAAAGGAAAATACCGTGGCAATGAAAGATGCCAACACAAAGGCTGTGAATGCCTCCTTGAAGGTGGCAAAACCCCCATTGGTCTTCTTGTATGCGCGCACCCCTAAAATCAATACCACCAAGGAAATCACGAAGACAAGTGACTGTGCCCAGGAGCTAATCATCAACAACTCATCCATGACATAGGCATAGGTGCTGAAAAGGATGGTTACGGCAGCAGCATAGAGACCATACTCTACGACAATTTTTTTCATAGATTCATTCATGGTGAAGGACTTTTTAAATTAAAGGGTAAAGATAAACTTAATGGTTTGGACGTCAGGTCCATCGGTCACGCGAACAATGCCAGCTAACTGGTTGTTCACTAGGATGTGCATGGGTTGAGCCTTGCTCGCATCCTCTGAGGCACGAAGCGATTGAAGCACCCTGCCGTCAATGGCAAGCAATTCAACTTGAGACCCTTCCTTGATGGGGTAAACCAGCACCTTGCCTGCAGCAGGCAGGACCAATAATTCAGATGTCACCTGTGGCTCAACAACTGAAAAGCTGTTGGACGAGTTGACATGAATCGTCACCTGATTAAATCCTGAAGCCGTGGATTCCAAATAACTCAGGGTTTCTCCTGTGAAATTGATGGTGGCGTCATAGGTCAAAGTTACCATGTGGCTATGCCCTGGTTCAATGGTCACATTGGACGGGTTGCTAAGACTTATGCTGGAATGGCTGAGTGCCAAATTGCTTAAATAAATCGTCTCGGTGCCGCTGTTGACTACCATGAACTTTCGCTCACCATAACCAGATCCACGCAAGGCAAACTGCAAGGTGTCCTCTGAACGGTGAGAATCCCACGTGGTGGTCTCTGCAAAAGTGCCAGACCATTGGCTGACACGTTCAGTGATCTGCGGGTAATCCACAAAAGGATTTCTGTTGTTTTGCAAACTGTAAATGCCATCATTGCGGAGTCGGTCCAATGAATCGGGTGGGTATTGCACATGCCACTGCCTTAGCAGGGTTTCCTGTCCAACAAAGAAGTTGCTGTAATCGCCATAGCGGGCAACAAAATAGAGCATGGCTCGGGCTGCATCACCTTTGTGCAGATCCCTAGGCTCCCAAATCGAGCCCAAGCGCTTGCTTCCACCGTTAGACCATGCAGGTGTACCTGTCACGATACCAAAGGGGTGATTGCTTCTCGAGCTGTTAGCCGATGCGTCGCAGGGGAAAAGGTGATGAATATCTGACTTCATCGGCTGAGCTGAATTGAACTTGCTTTGCGGAAAGGTGTGCTCACAATTGATGTTGTTCGCATTGGCACCTGCGCGGGTATTGAACGTGGCAGAACGCCCCGTGTAAACACATTCTACCTGACCATTGTGGTTGTCCAAAGTCCCATACATGTTATCGCGGGCAATCGAATAACTCAAGGAGTTGTAGCCCTGACCTAGCCGCGTGGTCAAAGCACCACGCAAGGCTGACTGCACCTTGTTCTCTGTAGATTGGTAGTAGCTGCGACTCCACTGCCCCTGTACCTTCAGGGTTAACAGTTCATAGCCGCGCTCATCTGACAGGTGAAATAGGATCGGCAACTTGTGCATGACATTGTGCTCTGGCGTGAAAGCAACCCATACTTGCACTGAGTCACCGGAAGGAATCACAGCATTGGGAACCCTAACTGATGCAAGGGTGTTGCCGTACAAGGGCATGGTCCAGACATCAAGAATTTCTGTGCTTTGTGCGGTGGGATTGCTCATCCACACAGCCACTGAATCCCTTTGTAGCTCATTGACCGGCGACAAGTTGACACTGTCCTGTTGGATGAATTGTGCATTGGCACTGAATGCCATAAAAAAAGAAGCGAGTACAAAAGTTTGGCTTGGTTTCATTTACCAAAGGTCGGTTATCTTTGCCGCCGGGCAAGGCTCTACAACTAGCTCCCTTTGAATCCCCCAGGGCGGAAACGCAGCAAGGGTAAAAGGTTGATGCAGTGTGATAGAGTTCTTGCCTTTTTTGCTTAAAACTCTGATGGATAATCTATCAGGATGGGTGTTTGACTCAGCCTTGGAGCATCTCAATCACCGCCTCAACCACATCTTCCACGCTTGGCTTGGAGAAATAATCACCATCGCTGCCATAGGCTGGTCGATGTGCCTTCGCGGTCAAGGTTCTTGGTGCCAAATCCAGATGCATGAATCCGCCTTGATCCTCCATGACGCGCTTAAGTAGGAAGGCAGACGCACCACCCTCCACGTCTTCGTCAACAATCAACAAACGGTTGGTTTTCGCAAGGGATGCTGATGCAAGACCGTGGGTGTCAAATGGCATCAACGTTTGTGCATCCACAACTTCAACTTCCATGTCTAGGTCACTCAATTGCTTGGCCGCTTCCATCACCATGCGGCACATGCTACCATAGGTCAAGATGGTGATGTCCTCACCCTCTCTGAGGATTTCAGCTTGGCCCAGAGGTACCGTGAATTCACCCAAATTGATCGGCATCGCTTCTTTCAACCGGTAGCCATTGAGGCATTCAATCACAAGAGCCGGTTCATTGGCCTGCATTAAAGTGTTGTACATACCTGCTGCTTGTGTCATGTTTCTTGGGGTGCAAATGATCATGCCACGCAAAGCGCCTAAAATCATACCCATGGGGGAACCGCTGTGCCAGATACCTTCCAGGCGATGGCCTCGGGTCCTGACAATCAAGGGGCATTGCTGCCCTCCTGCTGTTCTCCACCTCACTGTGGCGCAATCATCACTAAGGATTTGCATGCCGTAGAGTAAGTAATCCAAGTACTGAATTTCAGCAATAGGCCTCAAGCCTCTCATGGCTAGGCCTATGCCCTGACCCATGATCGTTATTTCGCGAATACCTGTGTCGCTGACACGGGTCTCACCAAAGGCCTCTTGCATGCCCTCTAAGCCCTGGTTCACATCACCAATCGCGCCAGAATCTTCACCGAAGACCATGGCCTCAGGGTGTCGATTGAACATGGCCTTGAAATTATCGCGAAGCACCAGACGGCCATCCACAGGTTTTCCGTTTTCTGCATACGCTGCAGGTACATGAGGCACCTTCAAGGCATCCCCTGAGTACAAATGGTCGCCATAAACTTGGAATCCATGCTGCATCTGACCGGCCACCCAAACCTTTGCCATGCCAGCATCTTGGCCCATGGCCTCCTTTGCGCTGATGGCATTCCTAAGGGGTGTGATTGCATCTCGCCACATGGCACTGTGGTCAGCCCTAAGTGAGGTTGCCTTCGCTTCTTGTCCCAAGACATCCAGCCAATCTGCTGCCTGATCTCGGATCAATTGCAGGGGCTCCAAGTAGGCTGCATAGGCAGATTTCATGGCTGCCTTTGCCTCTTTGTCTGCGTCATTGGCCAGTTGATCCAAGGTGGCTTCATCGGCCAGTTGATTGGCGAGGATGAAGGACCTGAACTGACTGATGCAATCATACTCAAGCTCCCAAGCTAGGCGATCCTTGCTTTTGTAGCGTTCGTGGCTACCTGATGTCGAGTGGCCCAACGGTTGTGTCATCTCATTGACATGCAAGAGCACAGGCACATGATCCTCGCGTGCCACCACGGATGCCTGTTCAAATGCTGCCACCAATCCAGGGTAATCCCAACCCTTCGCTTTGATGATTTCAAACCCTTTTGACTCAGCCCCTTCAGTTTGAATGTCCCTTTGAAAGCCTGACAAGGCAGTGGATATGTTTTCCTTGATGGTTTGGTGTTTTGCGTGCACAGAAATACCATATGCATCATCCCAAACACAAGCTACCAATGGAACTTGCATCACACCAGCTGCGTTGATCGCTTCCCAAAAAGGCCCCTCAGAGGTGGAGGCATTGCCAATGGTTCCCCATGCAACCTCCTGGCCCTTGCGGCTGAATCCATTGTCAATATCAAGCGCGCGGTAGACCTTGGAAGCTTGAGCAAGACCTAAAAGGCGGGGCATCTGGCCGCCTGTCGGGCTGATGTCTGCCGACGAGTTTTTTTGATCCACCAAGGACTTCCACTGGCCATTGTCATCCAAACTTCTGGTAGCAAAATGGCCATTCATCTGACGGCCGCCACTGGCTGGCTCATTGTCCAGGTTGGTGTCTGCGTAAAGGGATGCGAAAAATTGCTTCGGGGTCAATGCCCCAATAGCCATCATGAAAGTCTGATCCCTGTAATAGCCGCTGCGAAAGTCTCCTTCATCAAAAACCTTTGCCCATGCGAGTTGCGCCAGCTCCTTGCCGTCACCGAAAATGCCAAACTTCGCTTTACCTGTCAGCACTTCTTTGCGACCCAACAAGCTGCATGATCGACTCAGGTTGGCTAGGCGGTAGTCATCCAGAATAGATTGGGTAAAATTCTTGTTGTGCATATGTTGGTGCAAAAATAAGGCTTGTGGGGCCGTCTATGACCCGAGGATTTGAACGACCTTTGAGGTCATAATTCCACCACTATTCCACCACTATTCCACCACTATGAAATTCTTCATCGACACCGCCAACCTCTCCGACATCAAAGAAGCTCAAGACATGGGCATTCTTGATGGCGTCACCACCAACCCATCACTCATGGCAAAGGAAGGTGTTTCCGGCCATGATAACGTGATCAAGCACTACCAGGCCATCTGTGACATCGTGGACGGCGACGTCAGCGCAGAGGTTATTGCAACAGACTTTGAAGGCATGGTTAAAGAAGGTGAAGCATTGGCTGAATTGGATGACAAAATCGTGGTGAAGATTCCCATGATCAAGGACGGCATCAAGGCCATTCGTTATTTCACTGACAGGGGCATCAAAACAAACTGCACCCTCGTGTTTTCTGCTGGCCAAGCCCTATTGGCTGCGAAGGCAGGCGCCACATACGTGTCACCATTCATTGGTCGTTTGGATGACATTTCAACTGATGGCATGGGTTTGATTGATACCATTCGCTTGATTTATGACAACTACGGCTACGAAACAGAAATCCTTGCAGCCTCTGTGCGTCACCCGATGCACATCATCCAATGTGCTGAGTTAGGCGCAGATGTCATGACTGGTCCTTTGAGCGCGATCAACGCCTTGCTCAAGCACCCATTAACCGACAGCGGTTTAGCTACATTCCTAGCTGATCACAGCAAGGCCAATTCCTGAGCCGTTGATCGGCCCTTTCGCCGATCCCATTTACCACTTGCAGTCAGTGGCAGTATACATTGCACAAAGGCCTTGGGGCGTTGCCATGACGGCAGATGCGCCAGGGCTTTTTGCCATTGTTGAACGTCAAAGTCTTCCAGGGGTTCGCTGAGCCACACGGCCGCCTGTCCCCATTGCTGGTGGTCTAATGCCACCAGGAATCCGCGATGAGACCAGTGCTTTTGCAAGCTGTTCTCAACCACTTCAGGGTGTATTTTTTTACCTGCACTCAGAATCACATCATCCGCGCGGCCCAGCCATTGAAACCTTCCACAGCCTTGCAAGTCCACCAAGTCTGTGGTCAGCAGGTTGTGAATGCCTCGATCCGGGCAATCAATGATCAAGCATCCTGAGTCATCGGCAGAGACAGAAACCCCCGGAAGGCATTGATAGCTCTCATCCATCAAGCGCTTCAAAGCAATGTGGGTGTATGTTTCCGTCATGCCATAGCCTTGAATTATTCGACAGGGCTGACTGGTCAAATGGTCTCGTTCAAGGGTCGATAACGGCCCACCACCAAGCAAACAAACGGATAAGCCCTGCCATTGATCTTGAGTTAAGGCCATCGCTTGCTGAGGGATGAGTGAAATCCAATCATACTTGCCCTGCAAGTCTGGTTGACGTTTTATCGGGAAGACATCAATGTCCCACCCCCATGCGAGGCCACGAAACAGGGAAAAAAGCCCCGCCACATGATGCATGTCCAGGCAAATGGCTGTCCGACCTCGTCGACCCAAGGGAAACAAGCCCTCAGCATACCTTTCTGTGGCTGCAATGCTGGCTTCGATGCCCTGGCGATTCAGGTCAATGTTTTTTGGCTCACCCGTGCTTCCACTGGTGGATATGGTCAAATGGGACTGGCCTGACTCCCACCAAGCCACGGCATCTTTAGCCGATTGTTGGCGACTTGCATCGCAGTCGGGATGGAAATTGAGCTGACTCATCGCTGCCAGAGTTCACCGGATTGCACCTTGGTCAGTGATGGCAGGTTGTTCTGGTAAATCGACCCAGTTCCCAGCCCTTGGTAGCCAGACAAGCCCTCAAGCTGTGCAGCCCATTGCGCAATAGCATTGAGTCCCATGGAACTTTCCAAGGCAGAGGTCACCCAATATGCAATGCCTCGTTTGTTGGCGCGATGGATCCAATCCTCTGCGCTGGCAAATCCTCCAACCAAGCTAGGTTTCAACACAATGTATGCTGGCTTCACCGCGTCGAGCAAGGCATCCCTTGTGCGGGAATCATGGCGACCAATCAAGCTTTCATCCAAGGCGATGGGTAGATCGTGGTTGGCTGACAATTCAGCCAACAGATCGATGTCGGTGGGGGCTGATGGCTGCTCTATGCTGTGCAAATCCAAGGTTAACAATGCATCCATAGCCTCAGCCGCATTGGCCTTGGTGAAGGCCCCATTGGCATCCACACGCAGCTCCAACTCTTGAGATGAAAAACGGCGACGAAGCTGGGTCAACTGAGCCATTTCCTGTTGGAAATCGATGGCACCCACCTTCATTTTTAAACAAGTGAAGCCTTCACTGAGCCTTGCCTCTGCCTCTTGGGTCATGTGATCTGCATCGCCCATCCAAATCAATCCATTGATGGGAATGCCTTTGCTGCGTTGACTGAATGGGTTGTCAAACAACTGCTGGCCACTCCCCCCATTTCGGGAATCTACAAAGGAGAGCAAGGTTTGCTCCAAGGCGAAAACCATGGAAGGCCAGAGCCGCCATGCATGCAAGAAATTGGGAGAAATTTGGCCTGAATCGGCCCACGCCAACCACTGCTCAGCACCCAAAGCATCAATGGCCTGACAGAACTCTGCCAGCTGAAGAGGGTACTGAGGGCTGTCATCAATCGACAAGCCTGGCAGCAAACCACATTCACCCTGCCCCTTAAAGCCCTCACAGGCTACCTCAATGAAATAAGCAGGCTTACTCAACATGACACCCCGGGAGGTGCCTGCTGGTCGCTTGAAGGTCAACTCGTGGGACCAATGCTTGATGTGCCAGCGGTTATCCATCATGCCAGGTGTATCATGGGGCCGCACAGGCATTTGAATCGATCAATAGCCCCACGCCCAGCATGATGGCGAACAAGGCAGTTTGCAGAGCCAAGGGCTTGAGAAGGGCATCCAATTGGGCTGGGTTGCTGGCCTTTCTCATGTCACGCAAACCACTCAACATCAAAGGAAGAACCGCGACAAAAAGGAAGCTCCGACTGCAAGTCAAAGGGGCTTGAAGCCAGACATAGGCGCCTGCTGCCACATAAGCTCCCAAAACCAAGACCCTGTGGTAGTACTTTGCAGCTTTCAATCCCATTCGCATGGCTAGGGTTCGTTTGCCAACCGCGGCATCGGTTTCAATGTCCCGCATGTTGTTGAGGTTGAGCACGGCAGCTGCCAACATACCCACACCTAAACCAGCCAATAAAATCAATGGTTGCCAGCCTTGAACTTGCAAAGTGAACGAGCCCCAGACCGCAAGGGGACCAAAGAAAACCAAAGCGAACAAATCGCCATAACCCTGGTAGCCATAAGCTATTCCTAAGGTGTAGGAACGGGCAGCTAAGGTGGCAAGCAATCCAAACACAACAAAGACTGACCGCCATATCCACCCCATCTGTGTAGTCCCCACAGTGGCGGTAACAAAGGTTAGGATTACTGCTAAGGTTGTTGCCCATTGAACAGCTCGTTGCAGCTGACCAACCGTGAGTTGACCGGATGCCAAGGCCCTTTTTTCAACCCCTTCTGGGCGGTGGTCATCGGTGCCCTTGAGGCCATCGCCTAAGTCATTGGAAAGGTTGGATAGTATTTGGTAGACAGCAGCCGTTAGCACCGCAAGGATGGCAACGGGCCATGACATGCCGCCGTGATCCTCAGCCAACAAGGTGCCTAGGGCAATGCAAGCCACTGCAAGTGGCAAGGTTCTCAAGCGCATGGCGCTCAGCCAATGATGCATCAAGGAAATGTGGGGAATTGGTTGAAGTCTGGGTCGCGCTTCTCCAAAAAGGCTTGCTTGCCTTCTTGTGCTTCTTCCATCAGGTAATACATCAAGGTGGCATCGCCAGCAAACTCCATCAATCCGCGCTGCCCATCCAATTCTGCATTCAATCCGCGCTTGATCATGCGAATAGCCATGGGTGAACGCTTGCAAATGGTTTCAGCCCATTGCATCGTTGTGTTTTCCAAGTCTGCCAATGGCACAACCTTGTTCACCATACCCATATCTTCCGCCTCTTTTGCACTGTACTGTTCGCAGAGAAACCAAATTTCCCTGGCTTTTTTCTGTCCCACATGACGGGCCAGGTAATTGCTGCCAAAGCCTGCATCAAAGGAGCCCACTTTAGGACCTGTCTGACCAAATATGGCATTGTCTGAGGCAACGGTCAAATCACAAATCACATGCAATACATGCCCGCCACCAATGGCGTAGCCGTTGACCATAGCAATCACTGGCTTTGGGATTTCTCTGATTTTTTTGTGCAGATCCAACACATTCAGACGGGGGACCCCGTCTTCACCGACATAGCCACCAACACCTTTGACGTTCTGGTCGCCACCACTGCAAAAAGCCTTGTCACCAACACCTGTGAGTATGACAACCCGGATGTCACCACGTTCGCGGCAAACATCCATGGCATCCATCATGTCTACATTGGTTTCAGGCCTGAAGGCATTGTACACTTCTGGTCGATTGATGGTGATTTTCGCGACGCCATTGCACATCTCAAAAAGGATGTCGCCGTAGGTTTTGATGGGGGTCCACTGTCTGTTGCTCATGGACACAAAATTACATCATGCGTCCTGCCGACGCTTCCATGATCGTTCGCTGGCCATTGGGTCCGTGAACACTTCCAGAATGGCAGCATTGGGGCTTTGCATCATTTGTGCAACAGCGGATTCAAACGACTTCATGTCGTGCGCAGACAGGTATGGGACCTTGAGGTAGTTTGCAGCATCCTCAAAGCTTCTCTCATGCTGGAAAAGGAAATGACTCTCGTGATTGGGTGCGAACTTAGGTCCGTCGATGACTTGAAAAATCTGACCGCCACCATTGTTGACAATCAACAGGTGCAAGTTGACGGGAATGTTAGACTGCAGCATGGCGTTCAAATCATACTGTGCAGACAGTTCGCCCGTGATCAACAAAGTCGGTTTGGAGCTCATCCACGCAGAGCCCAGGGCTGTTGATGTGCTGCCATCGATACCACTGGCACCTCGGTTGCCATAATGCGTCACTTTCTGCGCCCATCCGCCCTTTGCAAAAGCATGCGCGCCCTGCCTGACAGACATGGAGTTACCCCAGTGAATATCCCATCCATCCAAGGGCAATGATGCCATGTACATGTGAACCGAAAGGTCAGTCAACTGCCTGTCTGAAGGCCTATTCACTTCAAGTTTCATGGTGGGCAGCTGCCAACCAGCCGTTGACAGCTTTGAGTCCAACAGGCATGCCAGAGCATCCTCTGAGCCACAGGCCCATGTCGCAAAAGGCCCGTCAAACAAGTTAGGGAAAGGGGCAACGTCAGCAACGGACAAATGGGGCACCCCAGCCAGCATGACCTTTGCTTGCTTCGCCATCCATGCCCCCCCGACACTGACAATGGCATCCGGTTTGAATAACGATGCATCCTTTTGTAAAATAGCATCCTCCAAAGACAAAGCCATGCCAACTGGCAGATTACTTAAGTGCTCAGCAACAACAAGCCAACCTTGTTGGCGAAGCTTGGCAACTTGCCGGATGAAGGCTCTTGATGCCAACATCTGTCCAACAATCAGCAGGGGACGTTTTGCATCGACCAGAAACGTTGGCAAGGCCAAATCCTCATCATGAACAGGCTTCAGGTCCAGCCGGAAAGATGCGGGAAAATCCTTTGGCAATCGTGGTTTACCATAAAGTGGTTCTTCCAATGGGATGTTGATGTGGACAGGACCATAGGCCAATAAATTCAAGGCCTTTCTTAAGGCTGAAGCGTTCTGGCGAAGCAACTCCACATCGCCATGATCGATTTGAAGGTTAGCTTCCGCTCTCACGTGCTGCCGGAAAAGACCCACCTGCCTGATGCTTTGACCATGGCCATTGTCAATCATGCCAGAGGGTCGATCTGCTGTGATTAACAACAGAGGGATTCGCTGGTAGAAGGCCTCAGCAACCGCTGGGCCAAAATTCATAGCCGCTGTGCCACTGGTGCAAACCACTGCGCAAGGCTTGCCACTTTGGAGGGCAGCACCTAAAGCTACATGGGCAGCGCTGCGCTCATCAAGCATGACGCGGTGAGGCGTCTTCAATTCAGACAAGGCAAGCACCACAGGGGCATTGCGCGAACCGGGCGAACTGACCCATGCCGCCAATTCGATGTGGTCAAGGGCTTGTGCCAACAAGGCTGCAGTGGACTGGAATGCTGACATCTAATGCAAGATCACTTGTTCAAGGGTTTGCAGCTTAGCTGCTGTCTCCAGCCATTCAGCGCGAGGCTCCGACCGAGAAGTGATGCCACCGCCGGCATAACATTGCATGCCGTCTGAACCAATTTCCATGCAGCGAAGGTTGACAAAAAAAGCATACCTATCGTCATCCTTCCAACCAAAGTACCCTGAATACCAACTGCGGTCATAGCCTTCATGCTCCTTCAAGAATGCCAATGCCTGTGCCCGCGGGAGGCCACCAATGGCAGGTGTTGGATGCAAGGCACTAGCCAACTGCGGGGCCTTTTTGTGGTCAAACGCTGCCTCAATCCATGAGCAAAGGTGCTCTACAGGGCCTGCTTTGATAGAGGCGGGGCCATCAACCACGATGCGTTCACACCCCATCACTTGCAGCATGTTAACAATGTCCTTGGTGACCAAGTGCTGTTCTTCCCTTTCCTTGATACCCCATGCCCCAGCAGTCCCAGCAGGTCGCGTGCCCGCCAAGCTCATGGTCTGCAGTTGGTTTCCTTGGTTGTCAAGTAAGCATTCTGGTGTGGCACCCATCCACAAAGCTTCACCTTCTCGGTAAATCATGAACAGGGTGGCGCTTGGGTAATGGGATTGGAGGCCCTTGAACCAGTCCATTGGCTTGACCTCAATTGACTCATAGGCCTTGGTTCGAGAAAGCACCACCTTCTCTAGAGCGCCTTCACGGCAAGCCTCAATAGCCATAGACACCAATGCTTCATAGCTGGCTTGATTATGAGAATCCTTTGCCTGAATAGCTGGAAGGTTGGCCGTTTGCAATACCTGTTCAGCCAATTGCATGGCTTCATCGTCATAGGCCACCGATTCAATGCCATACCACTCGCGTTGACCGGCAAAAGAAGTCAACACAAAGTCCCGACCAGAATTGGGGTGTAAGACCAACAACTTAACTGGCTGATCCACTTCTCGAATGAGGGCAAAGTGGGTCATGCAGAAGGTCGTTGGATGATGGCGTTAGTCATGGTAACAAAGGAAACCAATTCTCCGCCTGCAAGGGTGACCCGGACTTCCACCACATGGGTTCGTCGACCCTTGTGCAACATTTTTGCCGTCGCAATCACCCGGTCACCCAGGTGGGCAGACTTGATGTGATTGGCTTGAATGGACAAACCAACTGCTGCATAGCCTACGGGGTCCCTCAAGAAGACATGGGATGCGGCAGAGCCTAAGGTCTCCGCCAGGGACAATGTGGCACCCCCATGCAACAACCCCATGGGCTGCAGATGGCCTTGTGTCACGGTCATCTCACCTTGAAGCCAATTTTCTCCAGCATCCGTGTAAATGATGCCAAGGGTTTCCATCAAGGTGTCTGGACACCTGGCATTGCAGGCAGCAACAATTTCTTCTTTACTCATGCCAGCAAAGATATTAACCTAACTTTGTCCACCGAACTTCTTTTGTACCGAAGCACATGCTTAACATCACTATGCCCGACGGAGCTGTCCGTCAAACAGAGAAAGGATCCTCAGCCCATGACGTGGCTTTATCCATCTCTTCTGGACTTGCAAGACAAATTTTAACTGCCACATGGAATGGTGAATCCGTTGAGATTCATGATCCCCTTCCCGGCGATGGCAGCCTGATTTTTTACACCTGGGATAGCGATGAAGGCAAGCAAGCCTTCTGGCACTCCGGTGCGCATTTGCTTGCACAGACCGTCCTTCACTTCTACCCTAATGCCCTGTTGACCATTGGCCCATCCATAGAAAACGGCTTTTACTACGATGTGGATTTCCAAGGAGAACCCTTTGGTGAGGGTAACTTTTTGGAATTGGAGAAGCAGATGTTGGAATTTGCTCGAGAAAAAGCTGCATTCACCAAGCGTTCAGTTTCCAAAGCCGATGCATTGGCTACCTACGCTGACAACCCCTTCAAAACAGAATTGATTGAAAACCTTGAAGATGGCAGCATCACATTTTGTGACCATAGTCAATTCACGGACCTGTGCCGCGGTGGACATATCCCTAACACGGGCTTGATCAAAGCCATCAAAATACTCAAAGTGGCGGGTGCCTACTGGCGTGGCGACGAAAAACGACCCCAACTCACACGGATCTACGGGATCGCATTCCCCAAGGCTAAGTTGCTGACTGAGCACCTGGAAATGCTAGAAAAAGCCAAGGAAAGAGACCACAGAAAATTGGGCAAAGAACTTGAGCTCTTCACTTTTTCAAAAAAGGTTGGCATGGGGCTTCCTTTGTGGCTGCCAAAGGGGGCTGAATTGAGGGAGAGATTGGAGCAATTTCTTAAAAAAGCTCAGAAAAAAGCAGGCTATCAACCTGTCATTACACCGCACATTGGCAACAAGGAACTCTATGTTTGTTCCGGTCATTACGAAAAATATGGGGCAGACAGTTTTCAACCCATTCTCACCCCTCAAGAGGGCGAGGAGTACCTCTTGAAGCCCATGAACTGTCCGCATCACTGCGAGATCTACAAATCCAAGCCTCGCTCCTACCGGGATCTGCCTGTGCGTTATGCTGAATTTGGCACGGTTTACCGCTATGAGCAAAGTGGTGAATTGCACGGTTTGACCCGTGTCCGATCCTTCACCCAAGATGATGCACACCTGTTCTGCATGCCTGATCAACTGTTGGAAGAGTTCAACAAGGTTATTGACCTGGTTCTCTACATCTTCAAGGTGCTTGACTTCCAGGATTACACCGCACAAATCAGCCTTAGGGATCCTGAAAAACCAGAAAAATACCTTGGCGACCTAGCCAATTGGGACAAGGCTGAGGCAGCCATCATTGAGGCCTCTGAAAGCAAAGGCTTGAAAACGGTAACTGAAGTCGGTGAAGCTGCCTTTTATGGCCCTAAATTGGACTTCATGGTCCGCGATGCTTTGGGTAGAAAATGGCAGCTTGGCACCATCCAGGTGGACTACAATTTACCCGAACGTTTTGAGCTTGAATACAAGGGCGCGGACAATGAAACACATCGACCTGTGATGATTCACCGTGCGCCGTTTGGCTCGATGGAGCGTTTTATCGCCGTATTGATTGAGCATTGCGGTGGCAACTTCCCTTTATGGCTAACGCCTACACAGGTTAGCATCCTTCCAATTTCAGAGAAATACAATGACTACGCGCAAGAGCTTGTCAATCTGCTAGAAAAGTCCGATATTCGCGCCCTCGTTGACGCAAGGAATGAAAAGGTCGGTCGGAAGATCCGCGATGCGGAAGTTCAGAAAATTCCTTTCATGCTGATCGTTGGTGAGAAAGAGGTATCAACCGGAGAGGTGGCAGTTCGCCGTCACGGCCTGGGAGACATCGGCACCATGAGTCATGACGCATTTGCGACGTTGGTTCAAGCTGAAGTTGACAAGGAACTCACTGTGTGATATCGCAATGAAGACAAGAAATCCAACCAAAAACGCAAGACCCTGAGAAAAAGAAAGAGCTCATCACGAGGAAAACGCCTAGGTGGCTATCGCCAAGGTCGACGTGAAAAAAAGTACCCCAACAGAATCAATGACGAAATTCTCGCACCGAGCATTCGTTTGATTCAAGAAGGTAAAGAACCCATTGTCATTGACACGCGTTCTGCCCTGGCTAGCGCACAAGAGCAGGACCTGGATTTGGTACTCATCGCTGAAAAATCCGATCCCCCTGTTTGTAAAATCATTGACTACAAGAAGTTCTTGTACGACCAGAAGAAGAAACAGAAGGAAATCGCCTCCAAGGCACAAAAAGTTGTCATCAAAGAAGTCCGCTTTGGACCTCAAACTGATGACCATGATTACGCCTTTAAGCTCAAACATGCTAGAAAATTCCTCGAAGACGGATCCAAGCTCAAGGCTTTCGTTTTCTTCCGTGGACGATCCATCATCTTCAAAGAGCAGGGCGAATTGCTTTTGCTTCGCCTCGCACAAGATGTTGCCGACCTAGGAAAAGTGGAGGCTCTGCCTCACCTAGAAGGGAAACGAATGTTCTTGCTCATTGCACCTATTAAAAAATAGCCACAAAAACCAAAACCTGAGAGCTATGCCTAAAATGAAAACCAAGTCCTCTGCCAAGAAGCGTTTCAAGCTGACTGGTTCGGGTAAAATCAAGCGAAAGCACGCGTTCAAGAGTCACATCTTGACCAAAAAATCGAAAGATCGCAAGCGTGCTTTGACACATTCCACATTGGTCCACAAGGCTGATGTGAAAAACATCAAGGGTCAACTCGGTATCTGAGCTGAACCCCCATACCATCAATCATCCGGAATCAATAACCATGTGTAAACGCTTTTAAAGTGCTCTTTCAACAGCCGCGTTACCAAAATCTATTCAATTATGCCACGTTCACAAAATAATGTTGCCAGTCGCGCCCGTAGAAAGCGCATCATGGGAATGGCCAAGGGTTACTTTGGCCGACGTAAAAATGTTTGGACGGTCGCCAAAAACGCCGTCGAAAAAGGTCTGCAATACCAGTATCGCGATCGCCGTAACAAAAAGCGCACCTTCCGTGCCCTTTGGATTACGCGCATCAATGCTGGTGCTCGTCTTCATGGAATGTCCTACTCTGCCTTCATGGGCAAGTTGCACAAACATGACGTTCAACTCAACCGCAAGGCTCTCGCTGACCTCGCCATGAATCACCCAGAGGCTTTCAAAGCCGTGGTGAACAAGGTGAATAAGTAAATAATTACAGGTTTTTGTGGAAGACCCGTCAGCAATGGCGGGTCTTTTTTTGTGCCTTACATCAAGGCATCTTCCTCATGCCATGTCATACCAGGCATGCCCTGAGGCATCTTCCCAGACATTGAGGCTTTGCGAACCTTCAGGTTCGGTGCGGATGATTTTTGAACCCTTGGGAATCATGCCCTGGGTAACATGTTCAGGTCGCACATAGCACTGGCCATTGATGACAAAGGCTTTGGGGTTGTTACGCATGGTTTCTGGCGCCGTGGCAACGGGGAATGCATTGACCCGGCCAAAGGCATAAGCCATGGCCTCTGATTGTGGGTTTTCATATATAGCTTGAGGGCTTCCTGACTCAACGATGCTTCCGTCAATCATGACATCGATGCGGTCAGCCCATGCCATGGCATCCCTGACATCATGAACCACCATCACGACGGTAGAGTTTGATCGAGGCTGCCATTCCCTTAACATATCCTGTATCATCAGCTTACTCATGGGATCCAAATGACTGAATGGCTCATCCAAGAGCAATGCACCCGGTTGACCAATCATGGCCTGCGCAATGGCAAGGCGTTGCAACTCACCCCCCGACAGGGCTTTTGCTTTATCGGTTAAGGCTGGCGCAAGATTCATGCGCTTCATCCATTGCTTCACCAAGCGATGCTCAGCAGCTTCAGATCGAATGCCCGAAAACTCCAACAGATTATCTCTGACAGATTTGTAGGGCATTTGGCCAAAGTCCTGCCTAACCATGCGAATGCGGGGATGCCCCGGTACCAATGGAATGCGCTTATGCGGCTTGCCTGCGTACCATACCTTTCCCTCATCTGGCACCATGCGGGCACCAAGCATGTTCAAGAAGGTGCTTTTACCAGATCCGGATGGACCTAAGAGGGCCACTACCTGTCCGGATGCTGCCTCCCAATGAGGAATTGACAGCAGGAATCGGTCAAAACCATGCAGGATTTCAGAAGCTCTTAGTCGAGTGGCCATGGCAACAATTGAATTTATAGATGGATGACTTCACCATAAGCCATCGCTGTGGCTTCCATCACCGCTTCACTCATTGTGGGGTGCGGGTGAATGGCCTTGAGTAGTTCCATGCCAGTGGTTTCTAGTTTTCTAACGGCAACGATTTCTGCAATCATTTCCGTGACATTGGCACCAATCATATGAGCACCAAGGAGCTCTCCATATTTTGCGTCATAAATGACTTTCACGAAGCCATCAGTGACACCAGCTGCAGCAGCCTTACCGCTTGCTGAGAAAGGGAATTTACCAACCTTGAGCTCGTAGCCCGCCTCCTTTGCTTGTACCTCCGTGTACCCCACTGATGCAACCTCAGGTGAGCAATAGGTGCAGCCAGGGATGTTGTTGTAGTCTATGGCTTGAGGGTTATGACCAGCAATGGATTCCACACAAATGATGCCTTCTGCAGACGCTACATGCGCCAATGCTTGACCAGGTACCACATCGCCAATAGCGTAGTAGCCAGGCGCTGTTGTGCGGTACATGTCATCAACCACAATGTGGCCGCGTTCAGTTTGGATGCCCACTGCCTCAAGGCCAATGTTTTCAATGTTGGGCGTGACACCAACAGCACTCAAGACCATTTCAGAGGTCATGCTGTGCTCGCCTTTTGCATCCTTATAATGCACGATACAACCCTTGCCCTTGGTGTCCACATGGGTCACCTCTGTTGAAGTCATGAAGTCAATTCCCGTTTTTTTCAGGCTTTTTGCTAGCTCCTTGGATACATCTGCATCTTCATTGGGGACAATGCGAGGCAAGTACTCCACAACAGTCACCTTGGTGCCAAGGGCAGCGTAGACATAAGCAAACTCTACACCGATAGCGCCAGAACCCACAATCACGATTGAATCAGGCTGCTTGCTCAAGGTCATGGCCTCTCGGTAGCCAATGATTTTTTTACCATCCTGCGGCAAAGAAGGCAGCTGTCTGGATCGTCCACCCGTTGCCACCATGACGTGCGATGCTTTGACAATCTGGCTTTTGCCATCTGCAGCTGTCACCTCTACTTTTTTTCCAGGCAGCAATTTGCCGTAGCCATTGATGACATCAATTTTATTCTTTTTCATCAGAAACTGCACGCCCTTGGACATGCCGCCCGCCACATCTCTGCTGCGTTTGACAATCTTGCTGAAATCGTGGCTGGCCTCCTTCACTTCAATGCCATAATCGCTGGCATGTTGGATGTATTCAAAAACTTGCGCGCTTTTGATCAACGCTTTCGTAGGGATGCAGCCCCAGTTGAGACAGACCCCGCCAAGGCTCTCCTTTTCAACAATAGCCGTTTTAAGGCCAAGCTGACTTGCGCGAATGGCAGCCACATATCCTCCGGGTCCGGAGCCAACAACAATGAGATCGTAAGTCATGAAATAGGGTTTTCAGTTGGTAGTAAAGGTAAGGCAGGCAATGGCAGATATTTCCACATTAACAGCCATTGGAAGGCCGGCAACCGCGACGGTTTCTCTGGCGGGTTGAATGTCAGTAAAATAGGTCTCGTAGACAGCATTGACCTCAGCATAATACTTCATGTCACTGAGAAAAATACTGCATTTCACTACATGATTCAGGCTTGCGCCACCTGCCTCAAGGACCGCCTTCAAATTCTCAAGCACTTGCTTGGTTTCCTCTGCAATGCTACCCATGCACAGGTTACCTGATTGCGGATCAATGGCTATTTGGCCAGATACATAGATCATGCCATTCGCTTGAATGGCTTGACTGTATGGCCCGACTGGTGGTGGCGCCTTAGAGCTGTAGATGATGTGATGCTTGGCCATGGATGTGTATTACCCCGGCAATTTAACCTAAAATGCGGGCATATCTTTGGCCTATGCAGCGATTGGCCGTCTTAGATAACATCGATTCTTTCACGCACAACCTGGTTCACCGATTGGAGCCCATGGTTGAGCAAGTGATCGTGATTCGCAATGATGACCCTAAGGCCATGAATCGCATCGCCTCATGCGATGCCCTGCTCCTCTCTCCAGGGCCTGGACTCCCTGAGGAGTCTGGTTGTTTGATGGATGTGCTGGATGCCTTCCATGGCAAGATGCCTATACTTGGCATTTGCTTGGGGATGCAAGCCCTTGCTCAGCACGCAGGAGCTAGATTGCTCCCTTTGTCAGAGGCCATGCACGGACGTGTGGCACATATTCAACAGGTGAACGGCAGCCCTGATTGGCTTGCTGGCATCAGCTTGCCATTGGACGTTGGTCTCTACCACTCATGGGCCGTTGATGACAAAACCCTGCCTGACAGTATCCTGCCTCAGGCCTGGAGTCATCAAGGTGTGTTGATGGCCTTGTCTATACCCGACAAGAAATCTGTGGGGCTTCAATTCCACCCTGAATCGGTCATGACGCCCGATGGGGACACCATACTTCAAGCCTGGGTGAACAGTCTGTCTTGATTGTTTTGGGTCAATAATCGCCCAAACCGCGGCGACGCTCCACCTTCAAGTCCTTCAACAAAGGCGCCTTCACACCCAAGGACACATGGTAGCTTCTGGCATAACCAAATGGCACCCATCGAAGTCGCATCTCCCAGCAATGCAACTGCCTTGAAAGATCCAGGGTGGTGAAGGTCAATTGCTTGGCAACAAAATCGTAACCAGAAGATAAGCCCATGCGCCAGTTGGCAGTTGGTTCCCACGTGCCATTCACCCGCAATGATTGCGTGGATTCCATCATTGATGTGCTAGGGTTTGGAGACATTCTTAATGCGTACCCAAGGTTCAATGTCCATGGTGCATGCCAGCTCATGTAATCCATGTTGCCATAAAAATCATCATACAAATCCTCCTGGAGACCTTGTGAATTGATGGGCGCAGAAAGCCTGCCTGTTGAATTGCCACCTCGCAAACGCAAATCTGCGCTCAGCACATGAAGGCTTGGGCGGAACGGGCCTTGGCCCATCTGGTAGGCCATGGTTGGCAGTCGATTTCCCAAACTGTCCTGACCATACCAATCAAAAGCTCCCTGGTAGCTCAGTCTGAGCTTATTTTTTGCCAAACTCGTACTGGAACGAACGGTCAACGGCGTCCATTGGTACTGAGGGAGTGCCGCATTGTAAGCCGTTGCTATGGTGAAATCATCCAGTATGTTGAATTTATTGGCCTTGCCGCTGTCCTGCTTGCTCAGCCATTTGCCCCCAAGGGTATTGCGCAAGCGAAAAGTGACTGCGGCTACCTCGCCGAGGGTGGGGCTGCCATAGATGAAACTTTCAAATTTGCTCTTGTAGGCCATGGATCCACTGCTGTCTATTTGAACAAGCTGGTACGACCCCCAAAATGGATCACTGAAGTCTGGTCGGAAATTCAACCCTATGGATGGGTATGCCACATGCCGAATAGCCTTGAGGGGGCCTTGCTTGAAATTGAACATGCCATACAAGGTGGTAGACATGTTGGCAGCCATCTGGAAATCCCTTGCTGGGAAAAACCCGCTGACAGTATCTCGCTCCAACCGATTGCTGTCAGCATTCCACTCATGATTCATGGCATAAGGGTACCAGCGTTCCACATAGCTCATGGATGGATTAACCGTGATGAACCGCAGCAATTTCAAGTTAGCTGACATGGCTGCTTTGTGTTGCATGCCAGATTTAAGTCTGCTAGGCTGAAACAGTATATCAGGCTGCATCAGCTCATCAATGCTTCCTCGCGTCTCATTGCGGCTGTTCATTTGGTACGTGAGTCCAATTTTTTCATACCAACGGGTTTTACCCACCGGATTGAGTCGGCGAAATGGCTGGATGCGGTTCATACCTATGTTGACCTCGGGCAGGGTCAAGGTCATGCTGCCTGTTTGATTGTTCTGTCGTTGCCTAGCAGCTGCTGTGAGCTGGAAAGGGCTGCCCGGCCATCGCTTTGAATAGCTCACACTGGATGACATGTCATTTTTTAGGAATTGACTGGGGTCTGTGCTGGTGTTCTTGAAAAAACTACCCGTTGACAGATCCACTTTCGCGCCAAAGCTTCTCGTGGGGTGCGCCTTTGCATCCTGGCGATGGGTCCAGGATATGCGGTAATCCCTGCTATCCATGAATTGACCAGAAGCCTGATACCGGGGGTCACCAAAACGGGTGCGGTTCACCCTGAGGCCAAACTGCCCTGAGTATTTGTACCGGTAGCGGTAAGATGAACTCGCGTTCAAACCCCATGAACCTCTGGTGTAGAGATCACCTGTCAATCGCATGTCCCAGTGGTCGTTCAATGCCCAATAATGACCAAATCCCGTCAAGCCTAAACCCCACTGACGCTTGTCCTGAAACTGCGGAAGAATGAAGCCCGAAGCTCGCTTATCCATCATGGGAAAAAACCCAAATGGCAAAATCAAAGGGGTTGGGATATGTAAAATCTCTAAATAGGCAGGCCCCGTCACAATGCGCTCACTTAGATCCAATCGGGCCTGCTTGGTGACAATGGCGAAATGCGGATTGACATGATTGCATGTCGTGAAGGCCGCTGGGCCTAAAAAATAAGTGCTGTCATCAACCAACTTGATGCGCTCACCATGCAGGTAGCCTTTTGATTGCTTGGTACTTCCCGTGTGCACCCAGCCTTGTTTTGTCTCAAATTGGTAACGGATGGTATCGGCAGCAAATTGATTCTCGCCTTGTATGAACACTGGCTTGCCCTGAATCGTGCCATGGCTATCTGCCTGTCCAAAAGCTGTGAGCATGTGCTGATCCCAGTCAATGCGGATGACGTCAGCCTGCAGCTCCATACCGTCCATAGTCACCACCGCTTCTTCTTTGAGGATGATTGCCCGCTCTTGGTAGAGCCACTCACCCTCCAAATTGGAACGGTATTGGATATTAACATCTTGCTGTGAATACATGGTGGTAGAAACCACCATGGAGGCAAGTACGATTCTTAACTTTGGACTATTCATGCAATTCATACCAAAAGTACGTCAATGCAACGGCTGACCTTGTTTCTTATTGCGCTTTTTGCGCTACCCACTGTAGGCTTCGTAGTCCACGTACCCTCCTATGACCGCGTGGAGGTCGTCATCATCGATGCAGGCCATGGCGGCAAGGCACCTGGAAACCTAGGGACGCGCAGGTACAAAACTGTTGAAAAAGACATTGCCCTAGATGTGGCCTTGCTGACTGCAGAAGCAATCCGTCAAGCGCATCCAGATGTGAAGGTCATTCTCACCAGGGATGATGACAGCTTTCTGGAACTTCATGAACGGACTGCCCTGGCCAACCGAAGCAAGGCTGATGTCTTCATATCTATCCATTGCAATGCCTGGACAAGTCAATCTGCCTATGGCACCGAAACCTTTGTCATGGGGAAGAACCATGATGATGAAAACCAAGTTGCCCTCATGGAGAATTCAGACATCTTGATGGAGGACAACATTGAAGCCAATTACGATGGCTTTGACCCTCGGAAGCCTGAATCCTACATTGCGCTAACCTTGTTTCAATACGCCTTTCAACGACAGAGCATTGAATTGGCACAGAATATTCAGCAAGCCTTTCGCGAAGATGTGGGGCGGCATGACCGCGGCGTGAGACAACAACCATTGTATGTCACCAGCAGAACCTCTATGCCATCAGTTTTGGTTGAGCTGGGATTTTTAACCAATGCGGAGGAAGAAGATTACCTGAACACTACCAAAGGCAAATCAGACATGGCCAATGCCATTGCTGGGGCGTTCTCTTCCTACAAGACCAAGCGTGAGTCTGTTGGGCAACAACCCAGCATGTCATCCAAGGACAAATCCAGTGATCAAGCAAAACCCGTGGATATCAAACCTGTTGCACAGCATGCATTCTATGTGCAACTCTCGGTAAGCGGTCAGAAAAAAGCCTTAAATGAGCCGCCTTTTGAGAACGCTCAACCCATTAAAGTCATGGCAGACGGTCGTTTGTACCGCTACCTTCACGGACCATTCAGCAGCTGGGATGTGGCTAAATCAGCGCAAAATGACATGCGCAGCAAAGGTTTTCCCGACGCCTTCTTGGTGGGCTACCTAGGGGGTGAAAAACTGCCGCTGAGTGAGGTAAAAAAGGCACTTCAATCATTGTAACTTGCAATTATGCTATCAAAAGAATTAAAGACAGGAATTGCGGTAATTTTTGCCGTGGGAATCATCTACTGGGGTCTAGGATTCCTTCAGGGAAATAACATCCTCAGCAGAGGAACCAAAATCCACGCCATCTACAAAAATGCAGGTGGCATTCAGGTCAGCCAACCCGTGACCATCAATGGCGTCAACGTAGGCAAGGTGTCGCAAGTGGGCTTCATGCCCGACAAATCAGGGCGCATCTTGGTGACCATGAACATCACAGGCACCTACCCTGTTCCATCCAACACCATTGCAGAAATTCGCGCCTCAGGCTTATTGGGCGACAAAGAGATCGTTTTAATCTTAGGACAGGGTTCATCCATGATTGAAAACCATGACACGTTGAGAGCAAGCATTGAGGAGAGCCTTGGTGACGCCATCAACAAAGAGGTGCTCCCTGTTAAAATTCAAACAGAAAAACTGCTTGCATCTCTTGACACCGCTGTTGGTGTGCTTTCTGGGTTCTTGCAAGGGGATTTTCAATCAGAATTGTATTCCTCCGTTAGCAATGTCAACCAAAGCTTGCTGAACTTGAATAAAATCACCTTGGAACTCCGCTTGTACTTGACAGAAAACCGAGAAGACCTCAGTGCCATCACAGGCAACATGAACACCCTTTCAAAGATGATTGCTGACAATCGATCTGAATTCAATCGCATCATGGAGAACATGGCCGGCGCATCAGATACACTGGTCGCTTCTGACATGGGCAAGGCACTCAAGGCACTTGCCGCCAGTGCGGAACGACTGGATCGCATCACGGCATCAATGGAAGCTGGTGAAGGCAGCTTAGGTAAGCTGATCGCGCATGATTCCTTGTACAACAATGTCAATTCCTCGATTGAGTCGCTGGATAAATTACTGGAAGACTTGCGCCAAAAGCCATCCAGGTATCTCAACTTTTCAGTCTTTGGCAAAAAGGACAAAGGGCCATCAAACTGATGGCTGCGCAAATTGCTTTTTTCATCTTATTGACGGCAGGCTCTGTCGTATTTGCCTGGCAGGTCCAGCGACTGCGCCGAGGGTTGGCCATGGGTCGGCCATCTGAACGCAACGATCAACCTCTTCGCCGTTGGAAAACCATGGCCCGTGTTGCATTAGGGCAAGGAAAAATGGGCAGCCGCCCTGTTGCCGCCCTGTTGCACGTGGTGGTTTACGTTGGCTTTGTACTCATCAACATTGAGGTCCTGGAAATACTTGTTGATGGCGCCATAGGTAGCCATCGATTTTTTGCCCCCTATTTGGGTGGAGCCTATGTTGGCATCATTGGATTTTTTGAGCTGCTTGGCGTTGCCGTGATTATTGCCTGCTTGGCCTTCTTGTTTCGCCGGCATGTGATGCGCATCCCGCGCTTCAGGCATGCAGACATGAAGGGTTGGCCTTCAAAAGATGCAGACATCATACTCTACATAGAAATCATGCTGATGTCAGCCTTGTTGCTGATGAATACCGCAGAAGCTGCCATGGATGCCGAAGCGCCCGTGGTGGTGGGGCATTGGCTGGCGCCCTTGCTATCAGGCATGGACGAGAACAGCCTGCACTGGATTGAACGCATTGCTTGGTGGTTCCATTTTGCAGGCATTTTGGCATTTTTGAACTATTTGCCCAGATCCAAGCATTTCCACATCATTCTTGCTTTCCCCAACACTTGGTACAGCAAGCTCAGTGCTAGAGGACGAATCCCTGCCATGCCATCGGTGACTGGAGAAATCAAATCCATGATGGACCCCAGCTATGTGCCAGACGAGACAGCGGTCCCTGATCGTTTTGGCGCAAAAGATGTGTCTGATTTGAGCTTTGCCAACCTACTCAATGCCTTCACTTGCACTGAATGTGGTCGATGCACCAGCGCTTGCCCTGCAAGCATCACGGGCAAATCCCTATCCCCAAGGCAGATCATGATGGCCACACGAGATCGGGTTGAAGAATCCCTTGACAAGGGTGAGTCGGCCAAGGATAACCACCTACTGGATAATTTCATTTCACGTGAATCCCTGTGGGCCTGCACCTCGTGCAATGCTTGCGTCGAGGTCTGTCCTCTGAACATTGACCCCTTGGACATCATCTTACAAATGCGCCAATACCTCACCATGGAGGAAAGTGCGGCTCCTGCCCCATTGAACAGCATGATGAGTAACATCGAAAACAATGGTGCACCATGGGCCTACCCTCAGGCTGATCGCGCAGCATGGATTAATGAATGAATGCCATGGAACTGAAGAAACACCGCATCAATGGCGAAACCGTCAGCCCTATTCTTCCCAATGAGGTCAAGAATTACTTGATTGACATTGATGGAACCGTTTGTGATGACATCCCCAATGAGGAGCCCGATCGTATGGCTACTGCTGCCCTCTACCCTGACGCATTGGCAACCATTCAGGGCTGGCATGCTGATGGCCACTACATCACATTTTTCACTTCCAGAACGGAGGAACATCGGGAGGTCACTGAAACATGGTTAACCAAGTATGGTTTTCCCTACCATGGTTTACTGATGGGTAAGCCACGGGGCGGCAACTACCATTGGATTGACAACCACATTGTGCGAGCTACTCGCTTCAGTGGCACTTTCAACAACCTGGTGCGCAAACCTGCCACCATTGAAGTATTTGAAGACTGATGACTGACACACTCCATGTACCCATACTAGCTGACATGCTAGCAGAAGGCAAGAAACCCGATGTCCTTTTCTGGGTTGGCTGCGCCGGCAGCTTTGACGATCGAGCAAAAAAAGTCTCCAAAGCTTTTGTGAAACTCTTGAATGAAGCGGATATTTCCTTTGCCGTCCTTGGCAGCGAAGAAGGTTGTACGGGGGATCCTGCCCGACGGTCTGGGAATGAATTCCTTTTCCAAATGCAGGCCATGCAGAACATTGAAGTGCTCAATGGCTACGATGTGCAACGCATTGTCACCACCTGCCCTCATTGCTTCAATACCTTAAAAAATGAATACCCTGAGTTGGGGGGTCAGTACGAGGTCTTCCACCATTCTCAATTCCTTCGCGAACTATTGAAGGCCGGTAAATTGACCATTCAAGGTGGCGCCTTCAAAGGCAAGCGAATCGTCTTCCATGACCCCTGTTATTTAGGCCGAATCAACCAGACCTATGAAGCACCACGCGATCTGCTCAAAGCCCTGGACGCAGAACTCCATGAGATGGGTCGCTGCAAGAAAAATGGCCTTTGCTGTGGTGCAGGCGGTGCGCAGATGTTCAAGGAACCAGAAAAGGGTGACAAGGACATCAATGTCGAACGCGTAGAAGAAGCATTGGCTACCAAGCCCGACGTCATTGCTACAGGCTGTCCATTTTGCAAGACCATGATCAGCGATGGCGTGAGTCATTCCGGCAAGGATGTACCTGTTCTTGACATTGCAGAGGCCATCGTTCAAGCTGGAGACCTAAGCTGATGTCTATGATCAACTGGGAGGATGTTCCTCCACAGGGCAGGTTGTGGATATTCACAGCTTCCTCCCCTTGGCAAGCAGATCAAATGGACATGGTCGATCGACAGCTCAGCTTGCTCTGCCATGGTTGGACTGCGCATGGCGAATCTGTAGCAGCCAGTTACACGACTGTGGACCATCGCCTCATTGCCCTAACAGCCGACGAATCAGCCCTTGCTAATGCCAGCGGTTGTTCCATTGACAACATGATGGGGCAACTTCAAGAGCTATCACAAGCATTGCACACAGACCTTTTTGACCGAATGCATGTCTACATCCGTCCCAATCAAACAGCGCCATGGCGACGTGTTGGCATCAAGGAAGCGAAAACATCAGAGGGTCAGTTTCTCAATACAGTGGGTGATCATATGGCTGCCTTCCAACCGATCACAGCCATCAAAGGCTCGTGGCTGAGGCCATAGCGCCTTTCAGCGCATGCAAGGCGTCACGATCTGAAGACAAGCTGAGTATGCCCGCGTCCAATGACATCAAGGCACGCCAGGTGACCCTTTCCCCATCCTTGTCAGGTATGGTCAGCGTGGATTCAAGATGGTGAATTGGCTCTGAACAGGAAGCAATCAAATAATAGCTGGTGTTGACCCATACATTGGGGTCAAATTGTGATTTCACGGGGGCAGTGCTTTGATGAATCATTGCCCCGACCTTGACATCGACCAATTGCAACTCTTCAGACAGCTCTCTGACAAGGCATTGTTCATCAGATTCACCTGGCAATTTACCTCCGCCAGGCAGCTTAATCAAGGGCGTGCCCTGGTAGCGTTCAGCAGACAGCAAGACATCTAGAGCATCAGCTGCACCGTCTGATTTCCTCAGGATGCATGCGTAGACTCGATGGCTGGTTGTCACGGCTGAATGGCAATCTTTTCTATGCGCTCAATAGGCCCTGGGCAATGGTCCTGATGGCAGCCCACACAAGTGACAAGCACCGCATTGAAGGCATCAATTTGCTGCTTCACGTCTGCCTGATTGATCACTTGCTCTCGCAAGAGCTGGAGTTGCTTGATGTAGCCATCAGCATAGGTCGGAAAGGTGATTTTGATATCTGAAGGCGTCGTTGCCTGATCGGTTGCCAAGGAGGCATGCGCTACAATCATTGCATCCACTTGAGACAAGGTCAACTCTCCTTTAGCTACAGCGGTTTTGAGCCCTTCCATATCTGTCGTCATGACACGCATGGTTGCTGCCAACTCACTCACTGGCGCCAAGCGAGCGTTCGCCGACTCATTAGATTGACAGGCCAGCAAGGATACCATAAGTAGGCCAGCCATTATCAAATATCTCATCCTTAAACTGCTTCAACAGCTGAGGCCTCTGACACTTCTTCAGCTTCCTCTCCAATTTCCTCTTCAAGCACTTCAACTTCAGGCAATGCCACACCGGTAGCGATGACAGAAATGGACACTTCAGGCTCTGTGATCAATGCAATGGTAGAATCTGACTTGCCAGCATCGAAGGCTTGATGTTTCAACCATTCCACCGATAAGGTATCAACCTTCACAACACCATGCACAATGGCTTCTTCGCCAGCTGCATCAAAAGGAACAAAAAATCCATAGTCCTTGAAACGAACCAAAGCAGTTTGCTCATTGCCCATGTCAAGCTCCATCCAACAACCTTTTTTCTGACAGACACCAGCAACCTCTGCACGGAAGGTCGTTTCCACCGAATCTTCACCAGATGCCAGTTTAGCGAGAACAGATTCCGCAGATTCAACTTGGCTTGTACTGAAAGCTTCACCATAGTAATCAAAACGTTGACACGCAAGGGTCAGAACAGCAAAAAGAAGGATGGGGTATTTCATGTTTGGTAGTTTTCGCGAAGGTAGCCAAGGCTAACAGATGAAACAAATAAAAAATTATTGTAACTTTGCACCACCCTAAGCAACCCTGCTTCAATTCCCTTTTTTTATGAAAATCACGCGCAGCAAGACTTCCAGACTCGATCAAGTAGACTTTGAGAACTTAGGGTTTGGGGCTGGCTTATCTGATCATGTTTTTCGCGCAGAGTACAAGGATGGCCAATGGGATGACGGGGTGATTGAACCCTATGGCCATTTGCGACAAGGCTTAGGCCTGCACGCCCTGCATTATGGTCAAGCAGTCTTTGAAGGACAAAAAGCTTACAAACAAGCTGATGGTGGCATTGCAGTGTTCAGACCTGAGCGCAACTTTGATCGCATCAATTTGAGTGGTGAGCGCATGTGCATACCCACCATACCCAAAGATCTCTTCATGAATGGCTTGATGGAGTTGATTCGTGTCGATCGCGACTGGGTTCCTAGCGGGAAAAACCAGGCCCTCTACTTGCGCCCCTTCACCTTTGCCAGTGCGGAATGGGTGATTGCAAAGGCCTCTGATCAGTACACTTTTGGCATCGTCACCTGCCCTGTCGGGGAACTTTACTCAGGGGCCATTAAGGTAAAAATAGAGCAAGAATTTACTCGCGCAACTCAAGGTGGCGTTGGTTTTGCAAAGGCTGCAGGAAACTATGGCGGCTCCTTTCTTGCAACCCGAAAAGCCGTTGAAGAAGGCTTCAGTCAGGTGCTTTGGACAGATCACAAAGAACACAAATTCATTGAAGAAGCAGGCACAATGAATGTGGCTTTGATTATCAACGATGTGCTTGTAACACCTAAGTTGTCAGACACCATCCTTGCCGGCATCACCAGGGATTCCATTTTAACCCTTGTGCGCGAATGGGGTATTGAGGTGCAAGAGCGCGACATCACAGTAGATGAGTTACTTGATTCAGTTAAGTCTGGTGACCTTCAGGAGGCTTTTGGTATGGGAACTGCAGCGGTAATTAGCCCCATCAATGGCTTTGGTTACCAAGGAACTGTCATTGACTGCCCCTTCAAAGAAGATGGCATGGCTACGCGAATCAAGACAGCCTTGTCTGATATCCGATATGGTCGCGTTGAAGACAGCCACGGCTGGATGCACCGCATCTAGCGCCCGCCTTATTGATCCTTGAATTGCTTCTGGTACAGGTTGGCATACAGCCCTTCCTTAGCTATCAGCTCTGCATGGTTTCCTGACTCAAGAATTTGACCCTTTTCCATCACCAGTATGCGGTCTGCTTGCAAGATTGTCGCTAATCTGTGAGCAACCACAATGGACGTTCTCCCCTTGGTCAACTCCTTGGTGGCCTTTTGAATCCATTGTTCTGCTTGAGAATCAATACTTGAGGTCGCTTCATCCAAAATCAAGACTGCAGGGTTGGTTAAATAGGCTCTGATGAATGCCAACAACTGACGTTGACCCGTGCTCAGCATACCACCTCGCTCCTTCACATCGTAATCCAAGCCCTCCGGTAAATCGTGCAAAAAGGCATCGATTCCCATGGCTTCTGCAGCCTCTAAAATCTCTGCATCTGGTATCGGCTCAAACATGCTGACATTGTTCCTTACACTGTCTGAAAACAGGAACACATCTTGTTGAACCAAGGCAATTTGCTTTCGGTAAGACCTCAATTCAATGGTTTGTAAATCCAAGCCATCAATCAATATTTCACCTGACGTGGGTCGATAAAAGGCCATCAATAGGTGCACAAGGGTGCTTTTTCCGCTGCCCGTTGCACCAACTATTGCCACGGTTTGACCACTTTTTATGTGCACATTCAATCCGAGCAAGACTGGCTCACCTGGGTTGTAGGAAAAATGCATGTCCTTCAAGACAATGTCCCCCTTGAGCTCATCGATAAGGGTGGATCCACCCACCTCGGCTGAGTTCTCCTCATCCAACAATGACAACACCCTGTCCCCAGCTACCATGCCCATTTGCAGGGTATTGAAGCGATCGGCCAATTGCCGCAAGGGGCGGTAGAGCATGCTGACAAACATGATGATAGCTGTCAGGTCACCCACTGTGACATCGCTACCTGCTGCAGCCTGCATGCCACCATACCAAATAGCCAAGCCAATGCTAACTGCAGACAGCATGTCTATCACGGGGAAAAAGATCGAGAAGTACCAAATGGTTCGCACATTGGCATCCTTGTGCCTGGTATTGATGGCTTTAAAATTGGCGTGTTCTTGTGATTCCCTTGTGAAGAGTTGAACAATCTTCATCCCAGTGATGCGCTCCTGAACGAAGGTGTTCAGTGCTGCCACTTCATTTCTCACATCAATGAAAGCCTGCTTGATACTGCGCTGAAACCAACGGGTGGCCAGGTACAGCAAAGGCATCACGGATAGGCAAATCAGAACCAATATGGGATCGAACAAAAAGAACATGGCGCTAACCATGACCACAATCTTGAAAACATCGCCAAAAATGACCAAGAGCCCTTCAGAAAAGATATTGGAGACTGTTTCCACATCACTAACCGTTCGCGTGACCAATTTTCCGACTGGGGTTCGGTCAAAAAACTGCTGCTTGAAGCCAAGCATCTTATCAAAGAGTCGCACACGCATGTCACGTATGACACGCTGACCAAGGTCATTGGCTGAATAGGTAAATATCAATTGACCGACTGCTTCCATCAACAAGCTGATGACTAACCATGTCATCCATTGATTCAACGCCATGCCATCAAGCGCAATGGAGGAGTCTACAGCTTCACGGGTGAGATAGGGCCGCAATGTGGCTAGGGATCCCAGCACAATGGCTAAAAACCCTGTGCCGATCATTTGCCATTGATAGGGCTTGGCAAAGCCAATGATTCGGCGAAGAATTGCCCAATCAAAGGCCTTACCTGTGACTTTAGAAGGGGGCATGTTCTCTTGATTGAAATGGTGAATCTGGGTAGGTGACACCCGCAAAGGATAGGCCTTTTGCTGGGGCTGATTGCCCGGCATCAGAGCGTGTTGCGCCATCAAACAGTGACAACCAATTATCCCAATCCCTTTGCCCTTGAGCTAGCTCTACCATGGTTCCAACCAATGACCGAACCATGTTTCGCAAGAAGCGGTTGCCACGGATTTGAAAAACCCACTCTTCACCTTCTTGATGCCAAGAGGCATGTGTGATGTTACAGAGGGTGGTTTTAACAGGAGATCCTGTTCGAGCAAAGGCTGCAAACTCAGTCTGACTTAGTAAAATTTCAGCTGCACGTTTGAGCAATGAGAAATCCATGTCACGGCGATGGGTCCATACCATGTCTGCCCCAAAAGGGTTTTGCTTCCGACGGATGACATAACGGTAAGATCGACTTTCAGCAGAAAATCTTGCATGCATACGATCCGTAATTTCCACCATTTCATGCACCGCAATCTTTGTTGGCAGGAAGCGATCCAAGCGATGAAGGGTGTCTTTCACGTCAAGGGGCGTCGCAACATCAACGTGAGCGACATAGTTTGCTGCATGCACGCCGCTATCTGTCCGACCAGCACCTAACACCTTCACTTGCTCTCGCAGCAGGGTAGACAGGGCTTTTTCCAGCTCGCCTTGAACAGTTCGCTGCGCTGGCTGAACCTGCCAGCCGCTGAATGGTAGGCCGTGATAACTCAGCCGAAGGGCATAGCGTGTGAATGACGATGTTTGCATGAATGAACGCCAAAGATAAACCCAGACGCATCCTCTTGATGTCAGACACCCATGGTCACTTGGATGCATCCATCATGGAACATGTCAAGCAAGCGGATGAGGTCTGGCATGCCGGTGACATTGGCAACCTATCGGTGTTGGACGATTTGATGGCTGTCAAGCCCTTAAGGATTGTACATGGCAACATTGACGACGGGGTACTTCGGCGTGAAGCTCCTGAACACCTGCGATTTAGGCTTAATGGACTGAAGGTCTGGATGACGCATATCGGCGGCTATGCCAACCGCTTGCCTGCATCGATTCGCACCACGCAACAACAAAGGCCCGCCCATGTTTTTATTTGTGGTCATTCACATATTTGCCGAGTTGGCAAGGATAAATCGGGACTTTTGTGTTTGAACCCAGGCGCTGCAGGTCACTATGGCATTCATCACATGCGAACCATGCTCAGGTTCACCATCAGTTCAGACGGTCAAGTCAAAAACCTTGCAGTTATCGAGCTTGGTAAGCGTGGTCAGGGCCTACTTCCTGAATCGGCGGTCTGACTTCACCTTTGCCTCATCCTTTTGGATGGCCCTATTCGCAAATGAACCAAGGCCTAGGGCTAAAAGGGAGGCCACAAGGGTCGGTGTCAGGCTTGCGTCATAGCTGTTGCTTCGAAGCATTGGAATAGCAATGGATCCAATCAGCCCCAAAACAGCGAACATGGCCAATCGGTTGATCATGAATTGCCGTTTGCGATGTTTGAAATAAGTGATGTTTGCTAAAAATAGCGCAACCGCTAATCCGCCAATCATTGATTCTGTATTGCCAAGGCCCTGCATCCCAATAAAAACAAGGGCTGCAGCAGCTAATAACATGTATAGGGTTTGAATTCTTTGCCACATGGGTGCAAGTTCTGCATAAAATCCCTTTCTTTGTACCATAAGGCCAACACCTTTCACCTTTTTTATTAAGGTTTTTTACCAAATCTATTTTCCTTCACTCTCAACACCAACCTGGTTATGACTGACTCCTTGGATATCAATGGGATGAAATTGCCCGAACTCAAAACCGTTGGAGATGCACTAGGTATCCCAAAGGCAAAGTATTTGCGTAAGCCTGATTTGATTGCAGCCATTAAGGCCATTCAAAATGAAGCAACGTCTTCCCCCGCAGTTCAAGTTGAACCAAAGGCAGCAGCTGTAAGTCCTTCAGACACACCATCTGAGGAAGGTCGTCGTGAAAAACGGAGGGATCGCCGTGACAACCGACGTGACGATCGAAGAGACGACAAACGCGACGATAAACGCAACAACCAACGCGACGACAAACGTGACAACCAACGGAATGATCGACGCGAGGACAAACGCGATGATAAACGTGACAACCAACGGAATGATCGGCGCGATGACAAACGTGACAATCAACGCAACGACCGTCGAGATAACCAGCGGGATGATCGACGCGACAACCAACGCGATGATCGACGTGACAACCGAAAAGATCACCAAGAGAAGCCACAGCGGAAAAACTACGAGTTTGAAGGCAGCATACCCACAGAAGGTGTCGTTGAAATCATGCCTGAAGGCGTAGGTTTCCTTCGTTCTTCCGACTACAACTACCTGAATTCACCGGATGATGTCTTCATCACCCAACAGCAGATCAAGGAATTTGGCCTAAAAACAGGTGACACCGTGAAGGGAGATGTGCGGCCACCAAGAGAGGGAGAGAAATTCTTCCCCTTGAATGGTGTCAGCATGGTCAATGGCCGAGCCTTGGAGTTTATCCGTGACCGCGTGGCTTTTGAGCACCTCACGCCTTTGTTCCCAGATCAAAAATTTGATCTTACCGGAAGAAAGCTAACCTTAAGCACTCGAGTCATTGATCTATTCTCCCCCATTGGCAAAGGCCAACGAGGTTTGATTGTGGCTCAACCAAAAACGGGTAAAACCACCTTACTGAAAGAAGTAGCAAACTCCATTGCTGCCAACCACCCTGAAGTGTACATGATCATTCTACTGATTGATGAACGCCCAGAAGAGGTCACCGACATGTCTCGAAGTGTCAATGCAGAGGTGATCGCCTCAACCTTTGATGCACCAGCAGAAAACCATGTTCGCGTGGCAAATATTGTGTTAGAAAAAGCCAAACGTCTCACCGAATGTGGGCATGATGTGGTCATCCTTTTGGACTCTATCACGCGATTGGCACGTGCATACAATACCGTCAGCCCAGCCTCTGGTAAGGTGCTTTCAGGTGGTGTAGATGCCAATGCACTCCAGAAACCTAAGCGATTCTTTGGTGCAGCACGCAATATTGAGCATGGTGGATCATTGACAATTCTGGCTACTGCATTGATCGATACAGGGTCTAAAATGGACGAAGTTATCTTCGAAGAATTCAAGGGAACTGGCAACATGGAAATGCAGTTAGATCGACGCATTGCAAACCGCAGAGTCTGGCCTGCCATTGACTTGATTGCCTCTGGCACGCGCAAGGAAGAACTGCTTATGAACAAGGATGTTCTCTCTAGAATGTACATCCTTCGACGCCACCTTTCAGACATGACTGCAGTCGAAGCAATGGAATTCATGCAAGACCGAATTGCAAAAACTCGAGACAATGAAGAGTTTTTGACGTCCATGAACGGATAAGTATTAATTTTGTGCTTTGGTATGATGACCAAGACACTACTTAACAAGGAAGCATGCAATTTGACGCTGAAGCGCCTTGTTTGCCAACTCCACGAAAGACACCACCCATGGTCCCAATCCGTCATAGTCGGATTGCAACCACGAGGCATCGCACTGGCAAGGCTCTTAGCCAATGCCTTGGAAGCTGACTACCAGACTGAACCCATCGCAGTGGGTGAGATGGATATCACCTTCCATAGGGATGACTTCAGGCGACGGGATGAGCCCCTGTCCGCCAACCCCAATAACATGGACCTACTGATCGAAGGCAAGCGGGTCATTTTTGTTGACGATGTCCTATACACCGGCAGAAGCATTCGAGCCGCATTGGATGCCATTCAGCCCTATGGTAGGCCGTCTCTCATTGAACTCTGTGTGCTCATTGATCGAAGGTTTTCTCGCGAACTACCCATTCAACCAACCTACACAGGTCAGCGAGTGGATGCCATCGACGAGGAACGGGTATCCGTCATTTGGAACAAACAAGACCAACTGCAACGTGTCATCATTGAAACCCCTGAACATGGTCAATGATCACACGCTAAGCTGCAAGCACTTGATAGGCATCAAGGACTTGACAAAGGAAGACATCAAACTCATCATGCATTGGTCGGGGAAATTCAAGGAGGTCATCAACCGCCCCATCAAAAAAGTGCCATCACTCCGTGACATCACCATTGCCAATCTGTTTTTTGAGAATTCAACAAGGACACGTTTGAGTTTTGAGTTGGCTGAAAAACGTCTCTCTGCTGATGTCATCAATTTTTCTGCTGCCAATTCATCCGTTGGCAAAGGTGAAACCCTGGTCGACACGGTAAACAACATACTGGCCATGAAGGTTGATGTTGTGGTCATGCGCCATGCAGAGCCTGGTGCCGCACAATTCCTCAGTCAGCGCGTTGACGCACGCATAGTCAATGCAGGTGATGGCACCCATGAACACCCTACCCAAGCCTTGCTTGACGCATACTCCATGCAAAGTAAGATTGGTGATCTCCAAGGAAAGAAAGTTGTCATTGTCGGTGACATCAACCATTCCCGTGTCGCGCTAAGCAACATCTATTGCTTGAAAAAACTGGGTGCAGAAGTTGCCGTTTGCGGGCCTACCACCTTGATCCCTAAGCAGATTCATCACCTGGGTGTCCATGTGATTCACAACCTAGATGAAGCCTTAGCATGGGCTGATGTAGCCAACATGTTGCGAGTTCAGCACGAGCGCATGGACAAGGCCTACTTCCCTTCCATCAGAGAATACCGGATGCAATACGGCATCAACATGGACCGATTGAAAGCCCTAGACAAGATTCCCTTGATCATGCACCCTGGCCCCATCAACCGAGGCGTTGAATTGACCTCTGAGGTCGCGGACTCCAAGCATGCCATCATCCTTGACCAAGTAGAAAATGGCGTTGCTGTTCGCATGGCAGTGCTGTACTTACTTGCCTCACAAACAGACCACAACACATGAGCCTGAACCTCAACAAAGACAACGACTACCTCCTGATTGAACACAGCGAAACGTCTTGGTCACAGAGCGACTTTGACGCCTTGAAAGAGCTACTTGACGCTGAAGAAGGCACGCATGTAATACTTGACCTATCTGCCTGCAATGCCATTGCAAGCATAGACACACTGCAAAACCTCCAAGGCAAGGCCATGGACGCCAATCAAAGCTTCATCATTCTGGTCGCCCTTGAGCAGCTGGGGCAATTCGATGAAGACATGGCCGTCGTCCCGAGCATGACTGAAGCCATTGACTGGTTTGAAATGGAAGACATGGAACGGCAATTGATGGCTGAATGACATGAAACATCACGCCATCTGTATCGCAATAACCAGCCTCATTGGCTTGTCCTCTGTCCAGGCACAGGGCCAAGTCCTCAAGGAGGCCTGCCAACGAGTTGACAGCTCATTGACCATTGCAGCGGAATGGGGCAGCTACAGCTTAGCCGACCAAAAACAATGGGGATCCATGCAAAGCCTCCGAGCTGAACTTCAACTGCACCCTCATTGGGCAGTAGGGTTTACCACCATTAGTGGCCATTCCTACAATTCCGTCACTGAGCCAGATTTGCATTACATGGACAGCTGGTACGGCTCAGGACTCTACATCAGTGGCCATTTATTTCCCGGAGAATCGCCGTGGAACCTTCATGCTTGGTCGGGTTTAGCTTATGGAACCACGACCACCATGACCAACTTACTGATTTGGCCCCCCTGGGATAGCAAAAGTGGCCTAGAGCCTTGGATTGGTATCCGAGCAGAGCTCAACAAAAAAAATTGGGCAATCATCCTTAGCAACCACACTGGCATCGATCAATACCACCAACAGATTCGAACAGGCTGGATGCTAGGTTTAGCGCTGAAAAATAAGCATTAAGCTTCCTCACACCAGGCAGGGGCCCATTCACGGACATCCCAACCACCCATATCTCCTGAAGACATCATCAAACAGGCCGCATTGTCTGGGGCATCGTCCATGGCCTCTCTCAAAGCTTTTGAGTTGGTGTAAACCGTCACTGAATGGCCAAATGCAGCCTTCACCTGCTCGGGGTCCAGTGCAGGCAACTGCTTGTGCTTGACGGCCTCCGGATCAAAGAAAACCTTGGCCTCTGCTAAACCGTCCATGCTCTCTGCGTAACGGGTGATGTAATCCGCGTTCAAGCTACTGAATGTGTGCAACTCCAGCACCGCCCAGATGGGTCGATCACTGAATTGAGCCTTGTAAGCCTGCACTGTTGCCCGCACCTTGCTCGGCGCATGGGCAAAGTCCAAATACAAAACCCGGTTGGCCTCTGCCAACTTCTCTAAGCGTTGCTGAGCACCCTCGAATGAGGCAATGGCTTCATAAAATTCTGCCTCTTGCACACCCATTTCCAGGGCTAACCAACGCGCACCTTCAGCATTGCTTAAGTTGTGACGACCCATGAACATCAATGGCACATCACCCAGCTCGCTTTCCCAAATCCACTGGCCATTGTCAATGCGGTAAGGTGGTGTGTGGTAAGGGAATTTTTTGATGTTAGACTTGTCTGCTTCAATCAACTGTGCCATGGGTACATCTTCTGCATTGTACACCAACGCACCACCAACTGTCATGCTGAGCAAAAAGTCCGCAAAGGCCTGTTCATAGGAAGCCTCTGTGGGGAAAACATTCACATGGTCCCATTCCATCCCCGTAAGGAGGGCAACATTGGCTTGGTAGAGGTGAAACTTGGGTCTAGAATCAATGGGCGACGACAAGTATTCATCACCCTCAAACAAAGCAAATTCATTGGCTTCAGTCAGGTTAACTGAGTGGTCCAACATGGGCAGGTTTGCGCCCACCATGTAATCACAGGCCACCTCAGAGTGGTTGAGGACATGAAGCAACATGGCAGTTGTTGTGGTCTTGCCATGGCTTCCTCCAATAACTACCCGGGTTTTATCTTGGGTAACTTGGTAGAGAAACTCTGGGTAGGACCAGATTTGAATGCCCAATGACTGAGCTTCGATCAACTCTGGGTTATTTCCCCTGGCATGCATGCCAAGCACGACACCATCAATGTCAGCTGTCACTCGATTGGCATCCCAGCCCATGCGGTCTGGCAACAAACCTGCATCAGCCAATCGGCTTTTTGACGGCTCAAATATGGCATCATCGCTGCCCGTGACCTTGTCGCCACGGCGCTGCAAGGCCAATGCCAAGCTATGCATGGCGCTGCCACCTATGGCGATGAAATGCACCCGCATCAGTGATGCTTTTAGATCTGAATCTTGTAGGAGTCGAGCAATTGGGTGTGTAAAAGGTCTGATAAGACCTCATCCAGCACGTCCACATTGCCACCCATGATGTCATCTACCACCAGCGGATCAAATCCTCGAAGCACGGAGTCCAAACGAACCACCACATTCATGTTGAGCTTGACCTCTGAGGTGATATTGAACATCATCTGCTTGCTCCAATCATCCATCATGCCCTGTGCGGGGATCCGGTAGGTGAAGGGCAAGTATGGCGCTAGGTTGATGGTGTCGGAGACATCCCTGTACAACCCTTGGATCAACATCCCATTGTAGCCATCATTTTCACCGCGGTAGATGTCCGCAATGGCTAGGTCATGCTCGCTACCATAAGCCCCGGGGCCCTTGGAATCTTGTGCGCTATCAAGCCCCATACGGAAATGATGGTCACCTGAGTAAGTGCCTTTAGGCATGGAAAAAAGGAAGACATCTGTGCCATGAACAATGGAGCTCACAACAGGATCAAAAATGGGGGGATTGATGCTGTCAGAAAAATCAGGCATCAGGGTATCACCCAAGTGATCGGTGAAATAATAGCTACCGAAAACCAATGCTACTTCCCTGAACTTCACCTCTGCATTGCCCATCTCGAAACGCGTGGTGGTATCTGCCAACCCGTTACCGTAGTAAAAGAAATGGCGCAGAACGACGTTGCGATCCTCTGGTTCTTGGTCAACGGGTACAATGGTCGTATTGCAGGCCACGATAACAATGGCAATCAACGAAAGGGAAAAGAAGTACTTCATGAGATATGTCTTGTTGAATCAGGCTCAAATTTACGAAAAGGACGCTGGTATTTGGGGCTTTGTTCAATCGCATCCATGATGCGATCCATGAGCTCCTGCGTGTCACATGTGGCGTCATAAACCAAAGGCGCTTTGAAATTCATGCGTAGCGCAACCCCACGCTTCTTGCTTCGAAGCCCTTTTTTATCAAAAGCTCGACGAAAACCATTGATCACAACAGGTATAACCACTGGCTGAAGCTCCTTAATCAGGTGGGCCGTGCCGCGTCGACCAGGAGCGAAAGGCTTGGTTGTCCCTTGGGGAAAGGTGATGACCCATCCATCCTTGATGGCCGTTCTGATGCTGTTCAAATCACCGGAGTTGACTCCGCGTTGAATGGCTTTGCCCGCTTCGCGCCAGGTGCGATCAATGCTCACAGAACCCGACAAGGCAAGAGCCCTTGGCAGCAAGCCAGACTTCATGGTTTCCTTTGCCGCGATGTAGTACAAGTTGGTGACTGGTCTAGCGATGGGACCGATTTTATGGGTCTGGTTCACGTGGCCACGGCGTGTATGGCAGAGCGACAGGTACATGGCAGAAACATCCATGAAATAGGTCTGATGATTGCTCACAAAAAGCACATTGTGATCATCAAGCCCTACAAGGTGCTCCGCACCCGTCACCTTCAAGCGATTCATTTTGTTTAGTCGGTACCATGCAACGGCACCGAAGACCATGATAATCAGCCTTTTTGCCCAATATGGGTTGCCAAATGGATCCTTGTATGTCAACTTGCCTTTGATTCGGCTAAAGTACACCACCTTTGCACTATGCGTAAATGGTTACACTCGAGCATGAAAGCGGTCGACCCCCTCAGCCCAACCCTTTGGGATGCTTTCAGAAGAAAAGATGTCAAGGCTACCCCTGAAGAGTGGGTCCGACAATCAACCCTGAGACATCTGGTGTTGGAATACGGGTACCCAGCTGAGGTGATTTCCGTTGAGAAATCCTTCAAAGTTGGAGACCAGGAAAAGCGGTTTGACATTGCTGCTTTCCATGAGGGCCAATTGATTTTGGTGGTTGAGTGCAAGGCTAACAGCGTCAAATTAGGAACCAAAGCTGCCGATCAATGGATGCGCTACAACCTCACCTTGCAAGCGCCTTTCGGGGTCGTTACCAATGGCAAGGACTGGAAGATTTTCACTGCTGACGGCAAAAATGTCGCCAAGATCCCACATTTCAAATCCTTTGCATCATAGTAAACATGCCTGACGCACTGCACGCCTTATCCCCCCTTGACGGGCGCTATCAAAGCACCACCGCCCCTCTCACGCCATTCTTTTCTGAATTTGGCCTGATCAAATACCGGGTTAAGGTGGAAGTGGAATACTTCATCGCTTTGAGCGAGGCTGGCTTGCCACAGCTCCCACCTTTGGATGACTCCCTTGTTGCAAAGCTCAGGTCCTTGATCACTGAATTCAGCACTACCGATGCAGAAGCCATCAAGGACATTGAAAAGGTGACCAACCACGATGTTAAAGCCGTGGAGTATTTCTTAAAAAATGCCTTTGATCAGCTTGGCCTAAGTAAGCAATCCGAGTTCATCCATTTTGGCCTAACCTCGCAGGACATCAACAACACAGCCGTGCCTTTGTCTTTGAAAGATTTTCATTCTGTGGTTCTCACCCCTGCATTGAAGGCCTTGCTTGCCGATTTCAACCAACAAGCAGCAGCCTGGAAGGACATCCCTTTGCTGGCAAGAACCCATGGTCAAAGTGCGTCTCCAACCCGTTTAGGGAAGGAATGGACCGTGTTTATCAGTCGCCTTAATGCACAGATTGACAGCTTGAACAGCATCCCCTTTGCGGCAAAATTTGGTGGTGCAACTGGCGGTTTCAATGCACACCATGCAGCCTACCCAAACCACGACTGGCATGCCTTTGGTCATGCATTTATTGAAGGGGTTCTGGGGTTGAAACGCTCCTACCCAACGACCCAAATTGAGCATTATGATCATTTGGCAGCCTACTGCGATGCCATCAAGCGAATCAACAGCATTTTGATTGATTTTTCTCGGGATGTCTGGACCTATGTCAGCATGGATTATTTCAAGCAAAAGATCAAAGCTGGAGAGGTAGGTTCCTCCGCCATGCCACACAAAGTCAACCCCATCGACTTTGAAAATGCTGAAGGAAATCTTGGCTTATCAACGGCGATTCTGGAGCACCTAGCTGCAAAACTTCCCATCTCTCGTCTGCAGCGTGACTTGACCGATTCCACCGTTCTTCGCAACTTAGGTGTTCCTTTAGGCCACACCATGCTTGCTTTGAAGAGCTTGAGTAAAGGCATGAATAAATTGATTGTCAATGAGTCAGCCATTGCGGCAGATCTTCAAAACAATTGGGCTGTTCTAGCAGAAGCCATCCAGACCATCTTGCGACGAGAAGGCTTTCCAAAGCCCTATGAAGCCTTGAAAGACTTGACCCGAACCAACAGCAAAATCAATGAAGCCTCATTGGCTGATTTTGTGGACGGATTGAATGTCTCTAATGCAGTGAAGGCAGAATTGAAAGCCTTGAGACCTGAGACTTATTTAGGCCAAGCCTGATTCAAAATCTCGTCAGCTATAGCCAATGAACTCGTGGCTGCAGGTGAAGGTGCGTTGAGCACATGAAAGGCAGCTGCGCCCTGCTTGAGTACAAAATCATCCACCAGCTGACCCTTGATGTCTACGGCCTGTGCGCGGATACCTGATCTTGATGCCTGAATGTCAGACCCTGTCAGTGAGGGAATCAAGCGATTCAGTGCCTTCAAAAAAGCTGCCTTGGAGAGTGCGCGATGCATTTCCTTCAGGCCATCGTTCCAATGTCTGGCAAAAAGCTCCAAGGTCCCCCGCCAACTCAACGCATCCAGTAAATCTTTGGGGTGCAAGTCTAGCTTGCCATAGCCTTCACGGGCCATGGAAAACACTGCATTGGGCCCACACTCAACACCCCCTTCGATCATGCGCGTGAAATGCACACCTAAAAAAGGGAATTGAGGGTCAGGAACGGGGTAAATCAAATGCTTCACCTTCGCAATGGCTTGTGGTTTCAGCTCAAAGTAATCGCCCCTGAAAGGCACAATGCGCATCCTCGCATCCAACCCGTCCATGGCCGCCAGTCGGTCGCTCTGCAAGCCTGCACAAACGATAACCCTGGGGGCTTGGTGTTTGCCTATGTTGCTTGACACCGTTGTCACCCCTTGATGCCGTTTCAAGCCCTTCACCTTGCAGTTCGTGATGACCTCGCTTCCTTTGAGCATGGCTTGGGTTACTTTCACATAGTTGACAATGCCCGTCTGCGGGACATGCAGTGCGGCAAGACAGGCTAACTCAGGCTCCATTTCCATGGCTTCCTCCCCACTCAGGATGGTCAGATGGGTTAAGCCATTGGTCTGACCTCGCTCCTTCAAGGCATGCAAGCGATCCACTTCCTGGTCATTTGTGGCGGCAACCAATTTGCCACAGATGTCATAGGGCAGCTCATGAAGTTGGCAAAATTTTAGCAACTGATGGTAGCCATCCAAGCAGGTTCTGGCCTTCATGGACCCGGGCTTGTAATACAACCCACTGTGAATCACACCTGAATTGCGGCCCGTTTGATGGGATGCAGGCTTGGATTCCTTCTCCAAGACAAGCACCTTAGCCGACGGATCCCTTTGTTGAATTTTGTAGGCGACTGCCGCACCAATGATACCGCCACCAACAATGATGGCGTCCCAACTACTTGCTTGTGTCATATTAGTATATACAAGGCTATTGAGGCATGCCAGATCTAACCCAGCGATTGATGATGCCAATGTTGCAATCAGACATGGCACCTGTCGGGGGCATTTGTGGTGACTGCATGATGCCGTGAAGGGTGTTGGTTAGATTTTGGTAGCTGACAGCAAACGTTACCATGCTGTATGTGCTGAGATCAACACCGCCAGATGGTTGCGCTCCCTGATGGCAACCCAGGCATTGACTGGCAATGATTGTGGCTACATCCGTGTAAGTCGTTGCAGCAGTCGTGTCACAGTCACCACCGCAGTCGGTATTTTTCGCCCCCTGATCAATCCACATGCGAATCACGGCTATTTGGCTGCTTGTCAATGCGGCACTGGGTGGTGGTGGCATCAAGTCATCACCAGTCTCGGTAAGCACTTCAAAAAGCTCTGAATCGTTGGGGTCACCAGGCTTGACCTCCTCCATGATACCAGCATAACTGGTTAAATCCAAGCCATCAGCTGCGTCTGGAGAGACATGGCAGCCACTCATGGCACAATTGCTCACAATCAATGGCAATATCTCTGTCGTGAAATCTACTGTGCCTGGATCACAATCGCTATCCAAAGGGTCAATCGGAATATGGGTGCATGAAGCCATCGCTATCAGTGAACATAAAGCCAAGCTCTGGAAAAGGGTCTTCATCGTTCAATGGTTTTGTGGTTGAAAACACGGCTCATGTTGAAGCCTAGAAACAGGTCACCCTGAGACCACTGACCAGGGTTTTGCAGCATCCATTGAGGATCTGCCATGCTTCGGGCGTTGGTGAGGTGGAATTGAAACACATGACCGCCCGTCTCCAAATCCAAGCCAATGCTCGTTGCCGGGTAATGGTTCTCAAAAGGTCCGTTGCCAATGTAAGTCTCAGCTGTGAAGGCCATGCGGTTGGTGAATTTGTACCTAAGACCAAGGCCACAACCAAAATTGTCATTGCGATCTGTGGATGTGGGAACCAAATTGAAATGCACCAAGGTTGGTGACAACTGAAGACTCAATGCATGGTTCACTTTGCGCGCTAACATCAATTGATGGACATAGGCCAACCGGTCTGAGGCAAAATGCTCAATGTTATCAGGGAATGGGGTGGTTACCACAGTCATGGAGCTGTACCAGGTTGCAGTCAAGGGTATGACGAAACCCTTATGGCCTTCAGGTCGCCTTTGCTGGGTCATCAGACGGGCCTTCATGTAGGCATCATAGGTCTTGCTGCCAGAGGAGCGCCCCATGCCTATATTAAGAACCTCACTGGGGCTGTAGCTGTACTCAAAACGGATTTGCGCATTGTCCAATCCAAACAAATTGTAGAGTGGCCGATCATTCAATGCAGCAAATCGGTGGGAAATAATGAATTGTCCCTCGCCTTCTGCAGGCAGTTCAACGGTCTGCAAGTTGACAATTTTGCTGCCCTTGAATGTCGCGTAAACCGGCTCGGCAATACTAGGTCCCTCAAGAGATTCTAGGTCCGCCAGCAAATCGTCTTGTGCCGCCACATTGCCCATGATTAGCCCAATGCATGCAAGGGTGATGATGGGTTTCATTTAAAAGTAGCTTTCACGTGAATATCAATTGACTCAGCAATTTTTGCAACCACCAAGCTGGGGACTTCAATGCCATGATCCTCCGGCTTGATAGTGAAATTGGCTGTCAATTCCATGCCAACCGCTTGATTGATTGCAATGGTTGCAGGCACATTGATTGACTTCGTTACACCATGAACCAGCATGTCGCCAACCAAATTCACTGCATGCTCCCCTTGGTTAGACCAGTCCTCCATGCCTTCAATGGTTACAGAAAATATGGCCTTGGGGTAGCGAACAGAATGCAGGTAATTCTCATTGAAATGCTCCTGCATCAATGCTTTTTCAAATTCAAAGGATTCTATTTTCACTTGAAAAACTGCCTTATTACTTGCCGTATTGATGATGCCAAGCCCATCTTCAAGGTGGGCCTTGATGTCCTCTATCGGGGTGGTTGAATAGAAATCCACCACCATGGTTTTGGTGATGAGTTTTTGAGCTGAGAGACTGAAAGTCCCCATGGCCATCATAATTACCAGGATGGATGCTGAGGTGTTGGTGAGTGTTCGCTGCATAATTATTAGTTTTCTAAAGCACCTTGGTCAATCCAAAGCTGGGTTTTCAATAGGGTGCAATCCGGCAGGCTGTAGCCGGGAGGCATCTTCTTTGGCATGCCTTGCATCATGGACATGGCTTGCATCATTCTACCATCTATCACAATGGCCTTGACAGAAGCGTATGTGGATATATCAAATTGTTGGGTACCATTGTGGCAGCCGGAGCAATGGCCATTCACCATAGGCTGAATATCTAAGGTCCATGTCACCGCGGAGGTGTCGCAGGGGACTCCCCCTGGATAGGTCTCTTCAGTGTTGTCATAATAACATGACGGCATACTGATGATGAGCAACAGGGCAAAGGGCATGATCACTTTAGCAATCCTGGTAGTATTCATGATGTAAAGATTAACAAAATTCATGCCGGAACCCCTCATCTCTCTCTGATTTGTTTGCTTTGACGAAACTGTATAGGAAACCATACTACGACAGCGATAACAAAGAAAACAGATAACAGCAAGGCTGATATCCTCATGTCGCCTGTGGTTTCAATGATCCAACCCACACCCAACATGCCCATCACGGTGGCCAGTTTTTCTGCTATGTCAAAAAAGGAGAAATAGGTGACATGCTCACCTCCATCAGGCAACATCTTTGCAAAAGTTGACCGAGCCAATGCCTGAATCCCTCCAAGCACCAACCCCAACGAGGACCCTAGCAAATAGAACTGCATTTCTGTCTGAACCAAAAAAGCCAGGAAACAAATGACAGCCCACAAGGCTGCAGCAACAAGCAAGGCACGCATGTTCCCTATCCGACCGCTCAAGTAGGCAAACAGTTGAGCCCCTATGATGCCGACAAACTGAATCAATATGATGGTGGTGATCAATGCCCCTGTTTCCAAGTGCAAGACTTCTGTTCCAAACAAGGAAGCAATCAAAATAACGGTTTGGACACCTGCTGAAGCAAAGAAAAATCCGATAACAAACCGCTGCAGCCCGACCGTTGAACTGAAGGATTTGGCCACATCTATCAACTGCACATAGGCGCTGACAATCCAACCTTTTTCCTTGGCCTCAAGGCCATGATTGTGGGGCAGTCTAGCGAGCGAATACTCTCCCCACAATAGCCACCATGCGGCGACCACAAGAAATACGACTCGAATGATCAACCCGGCAGAATCTAGCCCAAACCAGGATGGTTTTTGAATGCATACCAATGCCCCAATCAACACAAGCACAGAGCCAAAATACCCCAGAGAAAAGCCTTTGGCACTTAAGGCGTCTTGGTCGGGTTTTGCAGCGATTTCAGGAAGGTAGGAATTGTAGAAAACCAAGCTTCCAGAAAAGGCGATAGCACCTAAAAAGGGTGTCCACAAACCAAGCAGCATATGATCAGCTGTGAAGAAATACATCGAAGCAGTGGTCAGCGACCCCGCCCATATAAAGCCTCGCATAAAATGCTTTTTGCTGCCACCAACCTCTGACAAGGCAGACAAGTAGGGTGTTACAACAGATACCAAGAGGTATGCTGCAGCCATCATGAAGGTGTAGGCTGCTGTACTGTCAAACTCCATTCCAAAAAATTGGATGACCGATTGCCCATTTGCGTCCATGACAGCTGCATAGTAGATAGGGAATATGGCAGTTCCTACGACAAGGGTGTAAACTGAATTAGCCCAATCGTACATGGCCCAGCCATGCTGCACCCGCTTGGAGTATCCATTCACTTCATTCATGTTGACAAGATAATTCAAATCCCCCACGTGAATAACACAAGGGCCTCAGGCTTTGCCAACAACCTGAAAGGATTAAACGCGATTGGCTTCGCGAATCGTGTTCAGTGCTGAACCCGCTTTGAACCAAGTGATTTGCTGAGCATTGTAGCTGTGATTCACAAGGATTTGATCCTGACTGCCATCTACATGGGTCAATTGCATGGTCAGTTGCTTGCCTGGTGTAAAGTCCTTCAAGTCAATCAAGTCAATGACATCATCCTCCTGAAACTTATCATAATCTGCCTCTTGAACAAAGGTCACACCTAACATGCCTTGCTTCTTCAAATTGGTCTCATGGATGCGTGCAAAACTCTTCACCAGAACCACCGACACACCCAAATGTCTGGGTTGCATAGCTGCGTGCTCACGTGATGAGCCTTCACCGTAGTTGTGGTCACCAACAACAATGGTAGGGATACCTTCAGCCTTGTATGCCCGTTGAACAGCTGGAACCTCTCCATACGATCCATTAAGTTGGTTTTTAACGCTGTTGGCCTTGCCATTGAAGGCATTCATGGCACCCGTAAGTGTGTTGTTGGAAATGTTATCCAAGTGCCCTCTGTACCTCAACCATGGTCCAGCCATCGAAATGTGGTCCGTGGTGCATTTGCCCTCAGCTTTAATCAGCAGTCGCATTCCCATCAAATTGTCACCATCCCATGGTGTAAAAGACTGCAGCAATTCCAAACGTTCACTGCCCGTTTTCACAGAAACAACAATGGAAGAACCATCTGCTGATGGTGCTTGGAAACCAGCATCTTCAACAGCATAGCCTTTAACAGGCATCTCTAAGCCACTTGGCTCATCCAATTTCACGGACTCGCCTTGTTGGTTAATCAATGCATCAGTCAATGGGTTGAATCCTAAATCACCTGCGATGGCTAAAGCCGTCACAATCTCTGGTGAAGCCACAAAGGCATGCGTATTAGGATTGCCATCTGCACGCTTAGAGAAGTTGCGATTGAAGGAGTGAATGATGGTGTTTTTCTCCTGGTTCTCAGCACCTGCTCTGGCCCATTGCCCGATGCATGGACCGCAAGCATTGGCGAAGACCTTGCCTCCAATGGACTCAAAGTCCTTGAGTAAACCATCGCGTTCTGCCGTAAACCGAACCTGCTCTGATCCTGGCGTTACTGTGTATTCACTCTTGACATCCAAGCCCTTTTCAGCAGCCTGCCTTGCAATAGACGCAGCGCGCGTCATGTCCTCGTACGATGAATTGGTGCAAGAACCAATCAAGCCGACTTCAATGTTGGTTGGCCAGCCATTGGCCTCAGCTGTCGCACGCATCTGACTGATGGGTGTGGCAATATCTGGAGAGAAAGGCCCATTGATGTGGGGCTCCAAGGTGCTTAAATCGATGTCGATGACCTCGTCAAAATACTGCTCTGGGTTGGCGTAGACTTCTGGGTCAGCTTTCAAGTCTGTCTTAACCCCATTGGCTAGGTCAGCAACATCACCGCGGCCAGTGGCACGCAGGTAACGGTCCATGCTCTCATCGTAACCAAAGGTTGATGTGGTTGCCCCCACTTCAGCACCCATGTTACAAATGGTTCCTTTGCCCGTGCATGACATAGACTCTGCGCCATCACCAAAGTATTCAACAATGGCACCTGTACCACCTTTAACGGTCAAGATACCAGCCACTTTTAAAATGACATCTTTGGGTGCTGTCCAACCGGACATCTTTCCAGTCAATCTGATGCCAATGAGTTTGGGGAATTTCAATTCCCATGACATGCCAGCCATGACGTCCACCGCATCAGCGCCGCCAACACCAATGGCAACCATGCCAAGTCCACCTGCATTCACCGTGTGGGAATCGGTACCTATCATCATGCCTCCTGGGAAGGCGTAGTTCTCAATCACTACTTGGTGAATGATGCCAGAACCAGGCTTCCAAAATCCAATGCCGTATTTGTCTGACACCGAGGATAGGAAATTGAAGACCTCGTTGCTTTTATTGATAGCTTCTTGCAAGTCCTTGCTGGCACCAACACGAGCTTGAATCAAGTGATCACAATGCACAGTAGACGGAACTGCAACTTCAGACTTACCAGCTTGCATGAATTGAAGCAAGGCCATTTGAGCCGTGGCATCTTGCATGGCAACACGATCCGGAGCAAAGTCCACATAGGAATTTCCGCGTTCAAAAACTTGATTGGACTGTGAATCCCACAAGTGAGCGTAGAGTACTTTCTCTGAAAGGGTCAATGGATGTCCCAACAACTCCCTCGCCTTAGCCACCTTTAGCGGGTAAGTCTGGTAGAAGTTGCGGATCATGTTGATATCAAATGCCATAGCTCAATGTTTTATGCATACAAAAATAGGTCGCAATTTGCCGATGCTTCTCCCAGATCTCAGTTGGCAGGACATCCCACCAATAAGCCTCAATCGATCAGACTCAATCAATCAGCGGAATGCGCTGTACCCAGTCGCCTTCTCTGTCTTGAGCCAACACAATCAACATACCCGAACCCAACAATTGTCGAGGGATTCTGATGCTCTCATGCTGCCAATCAGACTGCAAAAGCAAGTGGCCTTGAATGTCCATGATGGCTAAGGAAACCGCATTGGCATGCGGCTTTGTCAAGACCAAATCGGTCGCAGTCAGTGCCCACCCACCTTGCCATTGGCTCCTTTCAGGTACAGAAACCCACAAGTGGCCAGCAGAAATGGATGAATCCAAGGTAGACTGATAACCACAGTCGTAAACGGTGAATGACTTGCCATCAGGTGCAATGGACAAGCGAATCCATCCAAAAACCAAGCTGTCGCGCTTGATGGTTCGGGTGCCGATAAAGCCTTCATTGTAGGGCGCTTGCCACTGACTGTATGGGTCATGAATGGAGTCAAAGCGGTAATCGATGGTACCATAATGGCTGGCAGACATGCCACTCCATGGTGCAACGAGACTAATCAAATGACCAATTTGCAGTTTATCTACATAGTTAAATTGCCCCCGCTGGGAGCCCATAACCTTGCCATTCAAGCTGTCAATGGGTGAAATGATAATGTGATCCAATTTGCCACTGACACCAGTGTCACGGTACAATGTGAGGCGGAAATCCATCGCTGAATCCTGATTGACATCGATGTCAATGAAGCTGTTATTGATCGTGATAGTGCTGTCATCCAAGTCAACATACACATGTTGTGCAAGGACGGAAATCGGGGAAAGGGCCAGTACAAAGACTGCGGCATGTAATTTGCGTAGCATAAGGGCTGCAAAGGTGCAAAAGTCACACCAATAGAACAATTACATTTGTATAAATGATCAAATTAAGCTTACCTATCGTATCCGACGCCTTCTCAATGGCTCGTGAATCCTTGAAGTCACAGCGTCTCCGGGCAATTTTAACAGCATTGATAATTGCCATTGGCATCACTGCATTGGTCGGTATGTTGACTGCCATTTCTGTAATGGAGAACAGTTTAACGGGTCAGTTCACGTCCATGGGCGCCAATACTTTCACTGTACAGTCCGGGGGCATGCGAATCCAAATAGGCAGCAATGGCATCCAGCAGAAGCGCCAACAGGCTATTCCCTTGCGCACTGCAAAGCGATTGGCACAACGCGTGTCTGAGAAAGGCATGGTAGGCAGTGTGAGTGATGATGTGAGTGGCACATCCACCGTTCAATACCTGGACCGAAAGACCAACCCCAATGTGCGAGTCATGGCATCTGATGGGAATTTCATGGTCTGCAATGGACTTGACTTGTCTGAAGGTCGGTATTTTTCTCAATTGGAGCAAGATGAAGCCCGAGCCGTTTGCGTGCTTGGAGCTGATGTAGCCAGTAGCCTTTTCCCTCAGGGAGATGGCATTGGCAAAACCATTCGCATGGCGGCTAAGCCCTACCGGGTGGTTGGCATCACCCAAGCGAAAGGCAGCAGCGGCATGTTCTCCAGTGACCAAGTCATTTACTTGCCCTTGATGACTGGGCATTATGCCTACGGTCATAGCACATCCAGCTATGTCACCAGCATCATGGCAAAAGATGCTGCTTCATTGGATTTAAACATTGCAGAAGCAACGGTCATCATGCGAGGGCTTAGGAAGCTCCGACCCGGGGAAAGCGACAATTTCAACATACGACGATCAGACGCCATCGCGACCATGTTGGTTGACTCCTTAGGCTTTGTGAGCAGTGGTGCCCTGTTGATTGCCCTCATTACCCTGCTTGGCGCATCGGTCGCACTGATGAACATCATGCTTGTCAGCGTCACTGAACGCACCAAGGAAATAGGTATTCGGAAGGCACTAGGTGCAAGCAAAAACACCATTGTCCTTCAATTCCTTTCAGAAGCCATCACCGTCAGTGTGATCGGTGGATTAGCCGGCATCGTGATCGGTTTAGGTTTAGGCAACATGCTTGCCCTACAATGGGACAGCCCCTTCGCTTTGCCGACAACCTGGCTAACCATTGCCTTGTTGATCTCTGTGGCCGTTGGCATCCTCAGCGGCTGGTACCCTGCCAAGCAGGCGGCATCCATGGATCCCATCGAAGCACTCAGGCATGAATAAACCCATCACAGAGGTCCAGGCAAAGGACCCCTTCTGGCAGGTTAACCAAGCCTCACGCAAGCGCTCATGGCAAGTTACCAAGGCCTTTGCTCGACGCGATCTTTCTTTGCGCTATGTTCAAACGCGCATGGGCTGGCTGTGGGTCATCGCTCAACCATTGCTAGCTGCAGCATTGGTGCTCTTGGTTTTCTCTGTCATCGTGAAGGTTGAGATTGCGTCAGATGTTCCTTATGCGTTGTACGCTTTTGCTGCCTTGCCGGGCTGGCTGATGGCGCAAAGCATCCTGCTCCAAGGAGGGCCCAGCTTGGTGCACAACCAACACATACTTAGGAAAATTGCCTTTCCAAAAATGGCCCTGATACAAGCAAAAGGCCTTGTTTTCATGGTGGATTTCTTGGTGGCTTCAATCCTTTTTATTGCCTTTGCTTATGGCTTATACGGCAGCATTCCTCAGGCACCCATTCTTTGGGTTTTCATGATGGCCTACACCTGGCTCCTGGCAACAGGCATGGCTGCCTTGGTGGCTGCATGGAGTGTGAAGTATCGCGATTTGATTGCCATCCTACCCTTCCTTGCGCAAGGTTTATTCCTATTGACACCGGTAGCCTACCCCAGCACGCGCTACGCAGATGCTTTGGGTACATGGGATTGGGTTTTGTACCTCAACCCTTTTGTCAGCATGGCAGAAGGATTTCGACTAGCCTTTTTTGGCATAGGTGACTTGGCAGAGCTTCATGTCCCCGGCATCACCCTGTCATTCGCCATGGGTTGCCTCTTGATTTTCTTTGGTCGCCTTGCCCTTCGGTGGGTCGATCGCAACCTTGTTGATCGCTTATGAAAACGACCATTCAAGCCAGAGCGTTGGGCAAGACTTACCCTGTCAATGGCAAACCTTATTGGGCCTTAAAGGACCTTGATCTGGACGTAAAGGAGGGGCAAGCGATGGGCATCATCGGGGGCAATGGGGCAGGGAAATCCACCTTACTGAAACTGTTCTCTGGCATCACACACCCTAGCGAAGGTGGTTATCGCCTTGAAGGCCAAATGACCAGCTTGCTAGAGATTGGCACAGGTTTTCACCCCGACCTCAGCGGACGGGAAAACATTTACCTGAGCGCTGCCTTGCATGGCATGGACAGGCAAACCACAGCGCAACGTCTGGATGCCATCGTAGACTTTTCAGGTGTCGAGGCATTCTTGGACACAGCCATCAAGCATTACTCCAGCGGCATGAAGGTCCGACTTGGCTTTGCCCTCGCCGCTCACATGGATGCTGACATCCTATTGGTTGATGAGGTTTTAGCTGTAGGTGATGCTGCTTTTCAGGCCAAATGTCTCCGGCGCATGGAGAGTCAGATGCAAGACGCGGGTCGAACCGTCCTCTTTGTCTCCCATAACATGCTAGCCATGCAAAGCTTGTGTGATCAAGCCATCTGGCTACAACAGGGAAAGGTTCATCAACAAGGAGAGAGCCATGCGGTGGCATCAGCCTACTTGCAACAACAGTTACCCCAGAGCCATGCCATTGACCTGACTGAACACCGCGACCGGTCAGGCCAGGGTGATGTTCGAATCACAGCCATGTCATGGGATCGCGCGCCATGCAGTGGCCAATCAGCTAGCCTACGGATTCAGTACAATGGCAAGGCAGCCATGGAGCAGCCTAACCTTCGCTTGTCTCTTGAGGGGGCTGATGGTCGATTCCTAGCACCCATATCCATGCACACAAGCAACATCAGGCCTGACAGACTCAAGGCATCCGGCGAACTTGTCGTTCATTTTGACGCCTTGCCTTGCATGGCTGGAACCTACCAAATCAGGGCACGATTGCTTTGCAAAGGGTTGGTTCAAGACGACCTGCGTCCTGCCATGCGATTTGAGGTTCAAGAAGGGCTGATAACACCTGGTGGCGATAGTTTTTCCCTCACCAAAAACGGTGTTTTCCTTCCCTTGACTTGGGATTTAGAACAAGCGCTTGATTCGGGCAATGCTTTGAGATAGCAAGTCCTTGTTTAGGGCCTGAGGTCCGTTGGCATGGTGGAATAACCGATGCATGTACGATGAACCCTCTGAAGGATTCAACTCAGGGGATGGGTCCAACTGCCAATCAGTTGCATCATAGCCCTGACTGGTCAAAAAATCATTGAAAATAGGTTGGTAGTAGGCCAAATCCTCTACGGTGAACCATCGACGCCAATTGCTGTGCGCATTGCTGCGTGACACATGCCTGAATGCCGGTCTCACCCCGTGCCCTTTGCGCAACTCAAGGCCCATATACTTCGCTAGATCATCCCACTTCTCATCCACCAAATCTTCATAGGTCATCACATGCCAGCCATCAGCGCGCAGCTGATCCATGTAGATTGCCAATTCATCCAAGGCAGATTTGTGTTCCTTTGCCCATGCCGCTTGAGCTGTTGGATCCTGACTCAATAAACTGTGAAAGGGTATGTCTCTGGGGTGCTTTTCTTTGTGGAGCGTCAAGCGATGGGCCCGTTTGAAGTCAGCCAAAAGGGGTTGATGCAGATGAAACCAACGGTAGAAAAAGCCAGAAATCCAACGATCCCTTGGGTCTCTTACAATGAAGATTTTCTTGTCAAAGTCATGAAAAACGGCTCGAGCTTCATCCCCTAGCCACCCTGAACGCAGGTTGGCATCAGCATAAAGCACTTTGACCAACATGTGATCACTCAAGGGCCATGTCATGCCATCGCGGCGTTTGAAAACCTTGCTTTGACGATCCATGGACCGTGGCTCAAAGACTTCCACCACATCTCCACCCTGACTCATCGCCTCAGCGAGCAAGGAAAATGCATAGGTTGTACCAGATTTTGGCTGGCCGTAAATGACTGTTCTCATGGTGGCGGAAAGTACGCTAATTTCGGGGCATGCAGGCTCTCCCTTCGGTTTCGGTCATCGTACCCAACTTCATGCACGCCGCCTACCTTGAGGCGAGGCTTGCTAGTATTGCCTGTCAATCTTACCAAGACTTTGAGGTGATTATGCTGGACGATGCGTCAACCGATGGTTCACTGGCCATTCTTGAATCATGGGCGACTAAAGATGAGCGGTTCCGGCTAGTTCGCAATGAAGTCAACAGCGGAAGCACCTTCAAGCAATGGAACAAAGGCGCTGAATTAGCCCGAGGGAAATTCTTGTGGATCGCTGAAAGTGATGACGTGGCAGAGCCCGACCTGCTCAAAGACTTGGTTGAGGTATTGCTTGATCAACCAGAGGTTGTCATTGCCTATGCACAAAGTCTGTTGATTGACGACAAGGGCAAGGCCCTTCACAGTTTTGATGTGCATTACCAGTACCTGTTCAAGTCCAACCGATGGCATCAGGCGCACAGCAACCGTGGATTGGATGAAATTGAACAGTATTTCATGCTGCACAATGTCGTCCCCAATGCATCAGGTGCCTTGCTTCGCGCTGCCACCTACCATTCCATTGGCGGGGCTGACCCCACATGGAAGCTCAATGGTGACTATATGTTTTATGTGCGCATGCTTGAACGCGGCGACATTGCCTATTTGCCACAGACTTTGAATCATTTCCGGCTCCATGACCAAACCCAACGCCAGAAAGCCAATGTGACAGGTCATGTCTACCAAGAATTGCTTGCCATTGCCGATTACATCGCTCAGACACATCAGCCACCAGAAGCCATCAAACGCAAAGCTTACCGGAACATTGCAACGTGGTGGACCCACTCCCTGTACAGGCAAAGCTGGGCGAAAAGCGAACGGAAAATGAACCTGCAAGTCAACGCCAAATTGTTCAGCCGATTTCTGAAAATCTACCCCCTGGTCCTGTTCCACATCCCCTATGAAGGCCTGGTTCGACTGCTTGTTAGGGCCTTAGAAATCACAGGGCTGAAACAGCCTTTGCGGTATGTGCTGCATCAAGTATTTCCCAATCGCTTCATGCCCCGAGCCACATGATCAGCGTTGTCATCCCCTGCTTCAATGCCGCAGATACCTTGCCAGGCACCCTGGCTTGCCTTCCAGAAACTGTCAAGGTCATTTGTGTCAATGACGCATCCACCGACGCCACTGCTGACATACTGGCCGCAAGGCAAAACATGAGCAACACAAGGGTTATCACCTTGGAGAGCAACAAGGGCTTAGGCGCTGCACGGAATGCAGGTGTGAAGGCATCTGACACCGAATTTGTGGTCTTTCTCGATGCCGATGATTGGCTTGCTGAGGGGTTTTTCGATGCGTTAGCTGCTTTCTTTCAATCCAATGGGACCGCTGAACAGACATCCAATGATTGGCTTTATCACCCTTATGCTACATGGGGTGGCCCAAAAGAAAACCCACAAATCAGGCATGCAGACCGCATGACTTCTTCAGAAGACTTAATCACCAAACGCATGCCCTTTGCACCCAGCGGTGCGATCCTTCGGCGTGAGCTCTGCCTGGCATTTCCCTGGGATGAAAACCGTGCATTGCAAGGAACTGAGGATTTGGATCTCTGGATGCGCCTGATGATGGCTGGCCATCAAGCCCTGATGTGGGACAACAAAGCGTGGACACTCTACCGGACCAACCAAGGGATGACCGAGGATGTGGAAGGGCATGCAAAAAAAGTCTTGCAGCGCCATGCAATCATGCTGGATCAAGGCTGGATCACCGAGGGTGTGGCATCATCTGCCGCCAAAGAAACCTGGCGACAAGTGGGCCGAACCCATCATAAAGCCGGACGATTTGATCAAGCTGTCAAGGCTTACAACAGGGGAGAAAACTCATTCAAAACCATGATCCTTAAATGGTTGGCAAGCATGCATTACGGCTTGTGACCGCTAATGGATATCCAGTTTGAAGGCTGACCGAAAGGCTGTTAAATGCTGATTTTTTTCAAGCAAAAACTGGAATCGCTCTTCAGGCGAGTACACAATTTTCGCGTTGTCACTGCCGCCTTCTTTGATTAACACCAGCTTCAATGCATCGTTACCTAGGGCATCGCGTAGCCTGATGGTCAAGGTGTCTTTCACTTCTTCAATGAAATCCAATTGGATCTGATTTTCTACCGACAGGCGGATGTCCGTTGCATTGAATAAAATAGGACTCACTGCCTTCAACGAGGCCATGCTCAATTTAGCTTCCTTCATCGACGCCAAAACATTGATCCATGCGTTACCTAAAGCCTCTTGATCCACAGCTGCATTGCGCATTTTTCGCTCTTCCACAACCTCAACTTGCTTTTTATCAGCATCATCAGCACTCAGTGTCAGGGCTGCTGAAATAGAGAACCCACTGGCCCGGCGGGGTTTCTTGCCTGGAGATTTCACCTTCACGACTTCCGTGACAACAGGGGTTGGCAATTCCTCTGATTCAACAGGTATCGATTCAACCGCTATTGACTCAACCGATTCAATGGCTTCAACCGCTACAACAGGCATGCTTGAATCAGTCGTGCTCGCTTCCTTGATGGCTTCAGGCTCAGCATTGCCAGCCGATTCTGGCAAGGTGGGGATGGGCTCTGCTTGTGGCTCCTTTGTTGCTAAGACCGGTTCAGCTTGCTGATTGGGCTTTTTTTTTTCACCCCCTTCAACCTTGGCTGCGCCAGCTAAGGTCAGCAAGGTCACCTCCACATGCAAGCGTGGATTAGCGCTGGATTGGTACTTGATGTCCGCTTCTGACAATTGAGCCAAAGCCCGCGCTAGCCAGGCCATGGATGCAGCTGAAGCCTGATCTGCATAACGCTGTATGTCAGACTCTGGCACATCCATCAGCGGCATGGTTGCCGGGTGATGACATAGCAGAACCTCGCGGGTGTGGGAGGCTAAACCACCAATGAAATGGTGCAAATCAAAACCCCGATTGACCACATCATTAACCGCAAACAACAACGCGGATGTGTCACCTTGGAGTAAATGGTCCAACACCTTGAAATAAACTTCTCGGTCTAACACTTGAAGGTTATCCCTGACCAAGGAGAGGGTCAACTTCTTCCCTTGAGAAGCAGCAGCCATGCGATCAAAGATGGACAGTGAATCCCGCAACGCACCATCTGCTTTTTCAGCAATGACATGTAGGGCATCAGGCTCAGCCTCTACCCCTTCTTTCTTTGCAATGACAGCCAAATGGCTGGCGATATCTTGCACAGTGATTCGCTTGAAATCAAAGACTTGGCAGCGAGAGAGAATGGTTGGGAGGACCTTGTGCTTCTCGGTCGTTGCTAAAATAAATACCGCATGCGCAGGGGGCTCTTCAAGGGTTTTGAGAAAGGCATTGAAGGCCTGAGATGAGAGCATGTGAACCTCATCAATGATGTAAACCTTGTACTTGCCAACCTGTGGCGCAAAACGGACTTGATCAATCAAACGTCGGATATCCTCCACCGAATTATTGGACGCCGCGTCGAGCTCAAACATGTTGAAACTGTAATCCTGACCGGGGCCAGTATGAACCTCATTGATTCGGTGAGCTAAGATCCTTGCGCAGGTGGTCTTGCCTACGCCTCGCGGGCCTGTGAATAAGATGGCTTGTGCAATGTGACCACTGGACACTTCATGCTCGAGTGTGTCGGTGACATGAGACTGTCCCACGACCGCTTCAAAAGCATCTGGTCGGTATTTTCTAGCTGAGACTACGTACTGTTCCACAGGGTAAATCTAAGGCCTCAAACGCCTTCTTCAAACGGTGAAAACGGGATGTTTCAGGCGGATATCAACAAGTTATGCCAGCAACCAATCAGCCAGAAAATCACCCGCTGCATAGGCGAGAACTGCTGCAATGGCGCCAAGCGACAAGGTTTCCACAAGGCTGCGGAAGATGGACTGCCCGTTCACCTTAGCCTTGAGGTAGCCAATGACCATGAAAGCCAGCGCTGTGAGCCCTGCTGACCATTGGAACAATGGCAACCCTGCAGGGTCTGTCGCATGCCATATGTAGACGGTCAATGGAATGACTCCCACCAGATTGAAACTAATGAAGGTCCACAGAGCAACCCAAATTGGTTGCTTATTGGAGGGGAACAAAAAGAGTTCTGATTTCATCATGTCATCCACCCATCGGTCCTTATCAGCACAAATGGTGTCAACAACCTGCTCCAATAGGTCGCCTTCAAAGCCCTTTGCCTGGTATATTTCACGGATTTCTTGCCGTTCCACATCGGGAATATTTTCAACCTCCCAATACTCTTGATCCAAGGTCTTTTGGTAAGCCTCGTCCTCCGTCTTAGCAGACAAGTAGGCACCAACGGCCATGGAAAACCCGTCTGCAATCAGGTTGGCAAAACCCAATATCAACACCGTGACGGTAGACAGGCCTGCGCCTGCAGCTCCCGCAACCACAGCAAAAGTTGTGACAGCTCCATCAATACCGCCATAAACAAATTCAGAAATGTAAGCCTGGAGTCGACCAACAAAACCTTGGGTGTTTCCATGGAAATCTGCTTCGTTGTGATGGTGATGATGGTGCATGGTTAAGGTACTTTGCGCTAAGTTAAGGACTCCAACGCTGTGCTGCAATTGCACTGCTCCTCACAAGCACTTAAGAGGAAGGTAAATGTGGAGAATAAATACCTATATTTGCAGCCCAAAATTCAAATTTATGAACCAATACGAAACCGTTTTCATTTTAAATCCCGTCTTATCTGATGATCAGGTAAGGGAAACGGTGGGTAAGCTTCAAAGCCTGCTAAAAGACGCTGGCGCGAAATTTATCAACACCGAAAATTGGGGCCTGCGCAAGTTGGCTTACCCGATTGACAAAAAGAAGAGTGGTTTCTACCACCTCTTTGAATTCAAGGCACCTGGAGAGTCCATTGCTCAATACGAAGTTGAACTTCAGCGTGACGAGCGCGTGCTTCGCTTCTTGACCATCAGCCTTGACAAGTATGGCATTGAATACGCTGAAAAGCGTCGCGCCAAAGTCAAAAACGCCTAAATCAGATATAGCTATGAGCACACTGGAATCCAATGCCGGCAATCAATCTGAGATTCGCTATCTACAGCCAATCGCGATTGACAATGTCCTACAAGATAAATATTGCCGCTTCAAGAAGTACGGCATCAAACACATCGACTACAAAGACGCTGATTACCTGTTGCGCTTTGTGAACGACCAAGGCAAGATTTTGCCCCGTCGCCTCACAGGCACATCACTCAAGTACCAGCGAAAATTAGGTCAAGCCATCAAGCGTGCGCGCCACATTGGTCTTATGCCTTATGTTGCTGATAACCTCAAATAAGTCGAAAGATGGAAGTTATACTCAAGCAAGATGTTGAGAACCTTGGCTACAAGGACGACATCATTACCGTAAAGAACGGCTACGGCCGCAACTACCTTATTCCACAGAAAGTAGCCGCTTTGGCAACTGTGTCTGCTAAGAAAGTTCTCGCAGAGGACCTCAAACAGCGCGCACACAAAGAAACAAAGGCTATTGAATCTGCCACCAGCACAGCGGAAGCGCTGCGCAAGATTGACCTTAAAATGACAGCGAAAGCTGGCAAGGAAGGTAAATTGTTTGGTGCCATCACCAATGTTCACGTTACTGAAAAGCTCAACGAACTTGGCTACGGTCTGGAGAAGAAGTCTATTCAAATCCCTGGAAACACCATCAAAGCTGCTGGCAAGTACACAGCTAAGGTTCGCCTTCACCGCGAAGTTGTGGTTGATTTCACATTTGAAGTTGTTGGTGAATTGGTTAAATAAGCCTCACACCCCTACTGATTGAAACCCCGCCATGTGCGGGGTTTTTTTATGCGCGGCTATCCCCTAAATTCGTGATATGCCACAACTCAACCCGCTTGCCTTTGCTATAGGTGTCATTATTGCCTTCAGCCCGATCTATTTTCCGGACATGGGCGACCCCGGACACTGGCCCGTAGCCCTTGCCTTGTCGATTGGCGTCCTTGCTTGGTTACTTCGAAGCAAGGTGCAAGGCAATATCCGGGTGCCCGTCGTGACCTGGTTGTTTTTTCTTTTGATTGGATGGGCCTTGATTGGCCGTTTGCTTGCAGACATTCATGTGGCGTCCATCGCCAATTACGCTGTGATCCGTCTGATGGGTTATGGGGGAGTTTTGCTTGCAGGCCTGGTCATCTGGCAGCAAAAGCATGGACCCAGCCAGCTTATTTCAGGCATGTCAGGTTTCAGCATGGCATTGGCACTGACACATACCATTGCCTACGCTGTCGAAGGCATGGACGGGTTGATTGACCCTTACCTCGTTCCTGGCCTGATGGGGCATAAAAACTTCACGGCTTCTGCCGTTGCCATGGGCCTGCCTGCGACCATTTTACTGATTCAACACAACAAAGGCCATCGGCGATGGCTGACAACCCTTGCCATGATCGCCGTGCTGTCAATCCTGCTTACACAGACTAGAAGCTTGTGGCTTGCGATGGGTGTGGTTGGTATACTCACCCTATTCTCTTTAACTCAACACAAGGTGAAGCGTTTAATCTGGCCCCTTGCGATGGGCGCATTGTTGCTTGTGGGCTTGATGGCCAACAGCCAAATCAGAGAACGCCTGACCGATGACAGCAACATCTCAATGCGGCAGGCCTTCTGGCAGAACTCCCTTGAAATGGTCAAGGAGAAGCCCCTCATCGGGGTGGGGCCGGGTCAATGGCAAATCCATTTTCCTAAGCATGGCCTCAAGGGCATGGACAATCAAGTGATGGAAGGGGTCACAGCCATAGCACGGCCCCACAATGACATCATATGGATGCTTGCAGAGCATGGTTGGCCCGGGGGATTGCTCTACTTGGCTTGCTTCATTGCATGGATGGTTCTTTGGTGGAATGGCCGGGGAGGTCAAGATAGATCCCTGCATTGGGCTTTGGGATCCAGCCTAGCTATCCTGGTGGTTTTTGCCCAATTCAGTTTTCCTTTGGAGCGCGCTGCAGTCATGATTCCCTTCCTTCTGATGATGGGTGGACTCTCTGCAAAAAGGTCCTGGCCTCTTCCAGCTAAGGCTTTGAAAGCTCTAGCCTTGCTGTTGATTGGAACCCTAGCCTACAGCGCCTACCATGGCGTGAAGTCAAACGAAGCCAATCAAGCCATTTTACAAGCCAATGAACGCCAACAAGCCATACCAATCCAACAAGCTGTTCAAGCGGGCATGTCTTCATGGAATGAGGTGGACCGGTTTGGCAATCCCCTGCCCTATTTTGAAGGCATGGGACGCCTGATTCAAGAAGCGGGCGGGCGTCAAACATTTGGCCCCAAAGATTTTCAACAGACAGAAAGACTTTACCAACAAGCCTTGTCATTGCACCCATGGCATGCCGTCACCCTTCACCAATATGGCAACCTGTTTCGCTACCGACAGCAGTGGCAGCAAGCTGTGAGCATGTACGAGCAGTTACTTGCTATCTCGCCGAGGCACCCACAAGGCCAGTTGTATTTAGCATCATCCCACCTTCAACTGCAGCAAGCTGAGCAAGCAGCCACTGTGCTCATTGCCCTCTGCAATCCAGCGATCACACAAACAGAGGCTTACCAATCCATGGTCTTACAGGCACTTCGATCCTGTCCAGAAAAAGTTCAACACAAAGGCCTTCAGGCCGTGCTAGATCAAACGATCAACACAAAAAATGATCAAGCTTTACTCGCCTATTTTCAACGGCATCAAGCAGCTGTCATTGCTGAACAGCAAAGGCGTTAAGCCTTGAGAACCAACTCAACGGGGCAATGGTCACTGCCATGCATGTCGGTGAGGATAGCTGTGGAAGCAACCTGGTCCATCAAGCGATGAGAAACGAGCTGGTAGTCTAATCGCCACCCAATGTTTCGCTCCCTTGCGCCTGACCGCATGCTCCACCATGAATAACACACATCCTCTGGGTGCTGATGTCGCCAGCTGTCGATGAACCCGGCTTGTAGCATGTGGCTCAATCCGTCAATTTCAGCCTGAGAGTAGCCCGGGGTTTTGTTGTAATTGCTTTTAGGGTTGGCTAAATCAATGGGCTGATGGGCCACATTGAGATCCCCATTGAAGACCACTGGCTTCACTGCGTCCAATCGTTGCAAGTAAGCGGTTAAATCACGGTCCCATCGCTGCCTTTGAGGCAAGCGTGTCAGCCCGCCTTTTGAGTTAGGAACATAGGCAGTCACCACATAGCAATCGCCGAAATCTGCTGTGATCAATCGACCCTCATTGTCATGCTCCTCCACAGCCATACCCCTAACCACCGACAAGGGTGCCACTTTACTGATGATGGCTGTGCCACTGTAGCCTTTTTTTTCTGCAGCATAAGCTTCCACGTGGTAACCGCTACCAAAAAGCACCTCCGCAACCTGTTCTTCTGTTGCCTTGGTTTCTTGAAAGCAGATGACATCTGCATTGAGCGATTCCAATTTAGCCAACAAGCCTTTGCGGCCTCCAGCGCGAATACCGTTGACATTCCATGAGATGATTTTCATTGGGTGAAGGTAAGGTTAAGCGAATAGGATTACCTTTCATGTGCCTATGTTTCCTCACCAATCCCCTGTCCTTTTTCGCATGGCTAGCCTCACCCTGGTCTGCCTGACCCTGGTCTCCTGCAAAAGCCAGTGGCATGCGACCTATGCCATTGACGACTTCTCTGTGACCATGCAATACCAGTTCAGCCAGCAGGGTCAAACGGCAAGCTTTGAACGGCGCTTGCAAAGCAAAGGGATGCACACCTTGGATGCCTTGACCATGGGTCAGGATGGGCATCTGATTCGCTACACACGAACCTTGGTGATGCCAAAAGGCACAACAACAATTGCATGGTGGTCCAAAGACACCCTGCATGCAGAAGACCCCGCGCTTGTATTGCGTGGACAGGCTGTGAATGGCACCTTAGAAATCCCCACCCATGGCAAGGTCTGGCATGCTGTAGGTATGGACATTTACCCTTTGATTCACCCTCAATTGCTGGCATTGAAACAGGGTGAAAGCCAGGGCGTTCTATTGGTTCAGACACCCAGTGGAGATCAAGCAGAAGCCTTCTACCACTGCATGTCTCTGACAGATGATAAGCAGGTGTTCTTGGTGCGTTATGGTGCTGCCAATGGATTGCTAACCTATGAAAAGCAAGGCAAGCATTGGCTCATCACCTCAGCAGAATGGGACAACCGTGGCGACCCGTGGGTTTACCACATTGCCGTTGATCAAGCATAAGCTTTACCCCCTACTAAATGGCCTACATATTTCTTCGGTACTGTCCCCCAACCTCAAACATCGCTTGGGTCATTTGACCTAAAGAGCAAACCTTGGAAGCTTCCATGATGGTCTCAAACAAGTTGCCATTCTCAATGGCTACTTGCTGAATCTTCAACAAAGCCTTATCTGCCTTGCCTTTTGATGCGATATGGAGCTGTTCCACCGTGTGCATTTGCGACTCCTTCTCTGCCGTGTTAGCACGGATCACTTCACCAGGAATGACCGTCGGGGACCCATTGGCATTCAAAAAAGTATTCACGCCAACGATGGGGTATTCACCGGTGTGCTTGAGCATTTCATAGTGCATGGATTCCTCCTGGATTTTTCCCCGTTGGTACATGGTCTCCATGGCGCCAAGGACACCGCCACGCTCGGTGATGCGATCGAACTCAATCATGACAGCCTCTTCAACCAAATCGGTGAGCTCCTCAATGATGAAGGACCCTTGGAGAGGGTTTTCATTTTTTGTTAAGCCCAATTCCTTGCTGATGATCAACTGAATCGCCATGGCTCGGCGAACAGAACCTTCTGTTGGCGTGGTGATGGCCTCATCGTAGGCATTGGTGTGCAATGAATTGCAGTTGTCATAAATGGCATAAAGCGCCTGAAGTGTGGTTCGTATGTCATTGAAATCAATCTCCTGCGCGTGAAGGGATCGTCCAGAGGTCTGAATGTGGTATTTCAGCTTCTGTGCAGGCTCATTTGCGCCGTACTTCATCTTCATCGCCTTAGCCCATATGCGACGAGCTACGCGACCAATGACAGCGTACTCGGGGTCAACGCCATTGGAGAAAAAGAAGGATAAATTGGGCCCAAAGTCATTGATATCCATGCCACGGCTCATGTAGTACTCAACATACGTGAAGCCGTTGGACAAAGTGAAGGCCAGTTGGGAAATAGGGTTGGCTCCAGCTTCTGCTATGTGGTAACCGGAAATTGACACCGAATAGAAATTTCGAACCTGATTTTCAATGAAATATGACTGCACATCACCCATCAAACGCAGGGCATATTCCGTTGAGAAAATGCACGTATTCTGCGCCTGATCCTCCTTGAGGATGTCTGCCTGAACCGTACCCCTAGCAACCTTCAAAGTCTTCTTTTTGATCGCTTGGTAAGTCTTGTCATCAAGGACTTCATCACCAGATAGACCAAGAAGCATCAAGCCTAAGCCATCATTCCCTTCAGGTAAATCCCCCACATAGCCCGGCCTTGGTAGCTTGTTGTTGTCGTACTTTTTCTTGAATGCCGCTTCTACTTGCTTTTCCAAGCCATTTGCTACAATGTGTTTTTCGCACTGCTGATCGATGGCAGCATTCATGAAGAAACCTAGCAGCATGGACGCTGGCCCATTGATGGTCATGGAAACTGAGGTCGTTTCTGAGCAGAGATCAAAGCCACTGTACAACTTCTTTGCGTCATCCATGCAGCAGACGCTCACGCCAGCATTGCCAATCTTGCCATAAATGTCAGGGCGACGATCGGGGTCATGACCATAAAGCGTCACTGAATCAAAGGCCGTTGATAAGCGCTTGGCAGGCATCCCTAAGGACACGTAATGGAAGCGCTTATTGGTTCGCTCTGGGCTGCCTTCGCCTGCAAACATCCTTGTAGGATCCTCTCCTTGGCGTTTGAAGGGAAACAAGCCGGACGTGTAGGGGAAACTGCCGGGCACATTTTCTTGCAGCTGCCAACGCAGGATATCTCCCCATGAGCGGAAAGATGGTGTAACCACCTTGGGGATGGCATTCCCTGACAACGATTTGCTATGGGTGGGTAACTTGATGTCCTTGCCACGCACCGTGTAGGTGTATAATTCTGCCTTGTAACTAGCCCTGACATCAGACCAAGCAGCTATCAAATCCCAATTGTAGGGATCCAAATCTCGTTTGCGAAGGGCAAAAGCCTCATCCAATTGCTTGATCAGTCGATCCTTGTCCTCCAAGGGGCTATCTGCCAATGTTTGAGCTGATTGCCTCAGGCTGTAAAGGGCATCTGCCGTGTCCGACTGTGTCACAACCCAGTCATTGTACGACCGAATGCTTTCTGCAATTTCGCTGAGGTAGCGGGTGCGTTTGGGTGGGATGATGTACACCTTTTCACTCATGGCGTCACTGACAACAAACTGGCTGACCAAATGGTCTGCCTTAGCTTTTTCCACCAGCTCATCCATGATGGCTCGGTACAACTGGTTGGCTCCAGGGTCATTAAATTGGCTGGCCATGGTTCCGTATACGGGCATGGTATCGGGATCCACATCAAAGGCATTTCGGTTCCGCTGCACCTGTTTTTTCACATCACGAAGGCCATCCAAAGCACCTCGCTTATCAAACTTGTTGAGTGCAATCAAATCTGCAAAATCCAACATGTCAATTTTCTCCAGCTGAGTAGCTGCACCGTATTCCGGAGTCATGACATAGAGGGACACATCGCTGTGCTCCAATATTTCAGTGTCTGATTGCCCAATTCCACTGGTCTCCAAAATGATCAGGTCAAAATTGGCGGCCTGTAAAATCCGCAAGGCATCACTGACATGACGGCTTAACGCAAGATTGCTCTGGCGTGTCGCCAATGAACGCATGTACACATCGGGGTGGTTGATGGAATTCATGCGAATGCGGTCGCCTAAAAGAGCCCCACCTGTTCTGCGCTTGGATGGGTCAACCGAAATCAATGCAATACGCTTGCCTGGTTGATCACTGAGAAAGCGGCGAACCATTTCGTCCACCAAAGAACTTTTTCCTGCCCCACCCGTTCCTGTGATGCCAAGTACCGGTGCATGGCTTTTGTCAGCACGCTTTTGCACGGCGTCCCGCATGGTCTGGTAATGCGCTGGGAAATTTTCAGCGCATGAAATCAAGCGTGCAATTTGACCTGAGTCCGTTAAATCACCCAGTTTAGCCTGACCACCCAAGGGGAAGTCACAGGCCTCCAACAGGTCGTTGATCATGCCCTGTAAGCCCATGGATCGGCCATCATCTGGATGGTAAATTCTGCAAATACCATAAGCCTGCAATTCTTCAATTTCATTAGGCAAAATGGTGCCACCGCCACCGCCAAAGATCTGAATGTGACCAGCACCCTTCTCCACCAAGAGATCACGCATGTACTTGAAGTACTCCAAGTGGCCACCCTGGTAAGATGTCAAAGCAATGCCATTGGCATCCTCCTCAATGGCTGTGTTCACAACCTCTTCTGCACTGCGATCATGACCTAAATGAATCACCTCTGCGCCACTGGACTGCAGGATGCGACGCATGATATTGATGCTGGCATCGTGGCCATCAAACAAGGAAGCAGCTGTCACCAAGCGAATGCTGTGTTTAGGCTGGTAAGGTTTGACGTCGTTCATGGACGGGGATTTAGGTCGGGGTTTAAGTCAGGTCTTGCTTGGCAAAGATAGGTGGAATGCCTTCCAGTCATGGAATTCGATGTCTGGCTGAGGGTCTGTCTTTGGCTTGGACTGATGGTTGGGATTGAACCATGCAGTCCGCATGCCAATCGCCTGCGCCCCCAAGATGTCTCGCTCCCAGGAATCGCCAATCATCCATGCATCTTCTGCCCTGACATTGGACCGATTCAAGGCATGGGCAAAGATTGCACGCCGAGGTTTGTAGGCCTTGCATTGGTCAGACGTTGTGATGCCATCAAAATACCCTTGAATCCCCATGGTTTCGAGTTTTTTTGACTGCGCCTCTAGGGTTCCATTGGTGATAATGTGCAAGGTGTGGCCCACAGCACGCAAGGCTTCCAGCGTGCTCAACACATGGGGGAAGGGGCAGTTTTGATAGGGCATGGTTGCCGTGTAAAGGGTTTCCAATTCGCTTGACAGCTGGTTCATCTCCCTGCCTGAAAGTGACAATTCAATCGATTGCAACCAATGCAACATGCGCCGTTTTTTGACATAGCTGACACGTAGACCCTTGTCTTGAATGACGGTCCAAAGGTGATCATTGATGTGCCTGAATTCCCTGCTGATGCTTGCCAAATCTCTCCCTCCTAGGACCTCCACATAGCGAGACTGCAACAGCGCCATGGTTTGCTCATTGGCAGCGTAATGATCCCACAAGGTGCGATCCAAATCAAAAAACAAATGTTGTTGAAACTCAGGCATCTTCATAAGCATCACTTGGAAAGCCAATAAGGTACAACTTGTCACTGGTCCGCGTGATGGCTGTGTACAACCATCGCAGCCACTCCAAATCATGCCAGTCCTCAATTCTCGGGCAATCGACAAAGACCTTAGCCCACTGACCCCCTTGGGACTTATGGGCAGTTAATGCGTAGGAAAACTTCAACTGCAAGGCCTTCCCATAGGGATGTTCTCGTGTGAATTGAGCACGATCTTCTTTGGGGACTTCCATGGACGCTTCACGGATAGCTGCATGCAGCAGGCGGGCCTTTTCTTCATTCAACCGCGGCGACACCCCAATCAGGGCATCCAAGACAATTTTTGCTTCTACATCGGGTTCATCAAAGTCCAACCATCGCAAAGTGGCATCTGCGAATTGCAGGCCATACTGTTGTTCAATGCCACGAATCGACAAGACTTCAAAGCGGTCTCCATTGGCAATGAACCCTTGTTCTTGTGAGACCCACCTAGCATTGTTCTCAACGACCATAACCTGATCACCTGCATCGATCATGCCATCCAAGTCCAGCAGACGCACACGGATTTGTTGATTGAATTCGGTGGCCCTTGCATTGCTTCGTGTGATCAAGACGGCATCATCTTGACCTGGGCCAAAAGCCGATTCCATCGCATCATGGTAATCACCCGGATCTCGCAAGGGGATAACATCTGGCAAGGCAGGAATGGCGGGGAATCCTGAATTGGATGTGATGGCCATGCGAAGGGATGTGGCATAATCCAGCACACCTGAGTCGCCCGATTGGCGCAAGACCTCTGTCAATCCAACTTCTACACTGTCCCATCCATAGCGGTCTTTGAGCTGCTTAGCAGACAAGGCTGGGCTTTCCTCTTGACCCACTGGAGGCAGCTGAGCCTTGTCACCAATGAGCACCAATCGACAGCGTTGGCTTTTTGCAGTGAACTGCAGCAGATCCTCCAAGATGCGCTGCTGTCCTTGATCGGCTATCATAGAGGCCTCATCTACAAAAATGACACGATTTTTTGCCTTGGCTGGGCGCGGAATGCGCTTGAATCCACCCCCTGGTATCTTAACAGAGATGTACAAGATGCGATGCAAGGTGAAGGCGCGCCACCCCGTATTGCCCTGAAGGACTTTTGCAGCCCTCCCCGTTGGTGCAGCAAGGATGGGTCTGAAGTCAATCACAGCCAATCCAGCGATCAAAGCCCGAACCAACGTTGTCTTGCCTGTGCCTGCAAAACCCGAAAGCAACATGGCCCCCATGGGTGGTCCATCCATCACGTGGTGAAAGAATACCTCAACAGCCTGAGACTGACCAGCTGTCAGTTCATGGGGCAGGTGATCAGCGACAGCTCGCTGAAAAGTATATTTTAAGGCATGCATAACTTAATGCGCAAGGTAAATTTGTTTACTTTTGGCCTGCAACTTTTTTTATCTCATGAGCGCACGAAATATCCTTATCATCCGAATCATTCTAGGCATTGTGTCTATTTTGTTGGCCTACAGTATCTACCGCATCATCATGGAGCCCATCGAGTATGAGCGCATCAAGATCGAGCGCTACGAGAAAGTTATCGAGAACTTAGACCTCTTAAGAGAGGCGCAACTCACTCATAAAGAGGCCTATGGCTACTATGCCAGTGACATTGACTACTTGGAGGATTTCATCGCCTACGATTCCGTAAATGTGGTCGTAAGGAAGGACTCTTCTTTCTCTTATTACAATCGATTGTACCAGACCGACATGATGAGAGATACCATTGTGTTCCGCACAGTTGGACGCATTTCAGCGATCGAAAAACTTCGAACCAAGAGTTATGACCTCTTTGGCGAGGATCTATTTTTGACTGAAGTGCTGGAAAATGGCACCATTTACTTTGATAAATCGCCAGCTTTGCAAGCTTTGAGTCAGGTTCCCTACACTGATGGATCCGTGGCATTCACCATGGCTACGGGTGAGGTGAAGCGCAATGGCGTCAAAGTCCCCGTTTTTGAAATTCGTGCAGAGAACAGAGATTTCTTTGCAGATGTCTTCTCCAAGTACAAGAGCCTGATCGACAACGAGCGCATTGACGCTTTGGTCGTCGGGTCATTGGTTGAACCCACATTGAGTGGCAACTGGAAATAACACCTGGCCTGAAGGCTGGCATGCCTTAGCCTCACTTGACCCTAAACCGGGTGATGTTCAGATGGTCGCCATCTATGGACAAGAAGGTGTGAATCATTGCGCATTGTTAACTGCCAATCATCAACCTGTTTCTCAACCAGGTCACTGCAGCCTTGACGACTTTCAACAATGGCACAAAGCCACCCAAATACCTGTGCATGAATTCCATGTGGTGGATGAAGCTGCCTGGTTTCCTGCTGGCTGGGTTGATCAGGCCAACGATTGGATGAGTCCTTTGGGTGATGGTCCTTGGTCTCGTCAACTCATCGATGACGGCATGGAACTCATCCATCGAACAGCCATTGCACCTGACACAAGCATGCCTTTGATGGCAAGCAATGCCAACCGATGGCTGAAAGCTAAACAAGGCAATGCCGTGCAGGTGTATCGCCATGGCAACTACCTTGAAGTTGCTGTCATTGAGGATGGTAAAATCACCATGCACAATCACAATCATGCCTCAAGCGGTCACGACGTGGCTTACTTGATTATGCTAGCTTATGATCAATGCAACTTAGCACAAGAAAGCATGCCAATGCGATGGGAAGGTGATCCAGACATGGCTACATGGACCGTGCTTGAACAGTTCGTCCATCAGGTACAACGCGATGGCAGTGATGCCTGGCAAGCATACAAGGTCATGCTGAATCAAGCATGAGAATTATTGGAGGCATCCATGGAGGGCGACGTTTGCTGGCGCCTAGCCGCCTGCCCGTTCGACCCACCACAGACATGGCCAAGGAAGCCCTGTTCAACATCCTCAACAACCGCATTGAGTGGTCAGAGGTAAGCGCCTTAGACCTATTCACAGGCACGGGAAACATCAGCTATGAAATGGCAAGCAGGGGATGTCAATCCGTCACCGCAGTGGACCAACATCGCGGCTGCATTTCCTTTGTCAGAGAAACAGCTGCATCCCTCAACCTCGAAGGCATTCACACCGTTATGGGTGAAGCCACCAAACAATTAGCCTACGGAACATGGGATGTGATTTTTGCTGACCCCCCCTATGCTTACGACGCCTATGAGGCATTGATTGAGAAGGTCTTCTCTGCCGACGCATTGCATTCAACAGGGCTGTTTGTTTTGGAGCATGGACCTGATCAGAATTTCTCTGAACATGCCAATTGGTCAGATAGCAGGCGCTATGGTGGTGTCTACTTCAGCTTCTTCATGCATGATGCATGAATGCGATAAATTCCCTCACAGCCTTACCCCGGTGGCTAACCGCATTCTTCTCTTCCAAGCTGACCTCAGCAAAGGATCTATTGGGTAAATCATCTGACTGAAACAGGGCATCGTAGCCAAATCCGCCCTCGCCTTGTTCCTTTTCAAGAATGATGCCCCTGGCTACACCTTCGAAGAGGTGCTCCCCTTCCCCATCAACCAAGGCAACCACGGTGCGAAATTGTGCACGTCGATCACTGTGTTTACTCAATGCCTTCAACAGCTTGACCCGGTTGGCTTTGTCATCACAGGATGGGCCAGCATAACGGGCTGAATGCACACCGGGCTCACCGTCCAAGCTCATCACTTCCAATCCCGTGTCATCCGACATGGCTGGCAGGCCAAATCGCTCATGAATGGCCCTGGCTTTAATCAAGGCATTGGCCGCTAAACTGTCGCCTGTTTCAGGGATGTCTTCTGTCATGCCCATTGCCTTCGCAGAGATCAATTCCCAATGCGATGGCAGGGCCTTGGTTAATTCTGTTATCTTGTACGGATTCTGTGTTGCTAATACCAATTTCATGTCTACAAATGTCACCCATGCGCTGCGATTCTGGATCGGGCCATTCCTTTTTCTTTTGGCCTTATGCCTTCCCCTATCAGGCCCCAAGGCACTGGTCATCGGCGGAGCGGCATGGATGCTGTCTTGGTGGTTGACAGAAATCATTCACCTGGGCGCAACTGCCCTGCTGCCTTTGTTGCTATTTGGGGGCACGGGGTTGCTGGATCAAAGCACCTTAGCCATGGCTTATGCACATCCGCTGATTTTTTTATTCATGGGTGGCTTTTTTCTTGCAAAAGCTATGGAGCATCAGGGGTTGCACAGCCTGCTTGCAAAGCGGATTCTTGCCTTGTCGGGGAGTCAACCGCGCCAAGCATTGGCGGGAAGCATGCTAGCGACATGGCTCTTGTCCATGTGGATGAGCAACACCGCCACTGCAGTCATGATGCTGCCACTGACCCTCTCACTGGTCAAGCAACTCAAAGGAAGTGACCTGCTTGAACGCCGCATCCTTTTAGGTCTTGCATGGGCAGCCAACCTTGGCGGTATGGCGACTTTGATTGGCACCCCGCCCAATGTCCTTTTTGCTGCCTTTCTTGAAGACTCCACTGGTGTGGTGATGGATTTTTGGACCTGGTCTTCCATGGCAATCCCCGTAAGTGTAATCTTGATGCTTGCCGCTTATGTACAGCTTCAGGTGGGACTCAGCATGGCTTCCTCAGAAGCCCTACCTAAACCCAACAAGCAACCATGGACCACCGGTCAGCGTCGCATGGCTTTCGTGTTTTTCTTGACAGCTATGGCATGGATGACCCGCTCATGGGTTGCTTCTATGATTGCTTTGCCACATTACAGTGACACATGGATTGCTATCACTGCCTCCTTGGTCATGTTTTCCCTGCCAGCTGGCAAACGTCAAGGCCCCTTGCTGCCCTGGTCCATTGCAAAGGACATTGAATGGGGCATCTTGCTGCTATTCGGTGGTGGGTTAGCATTAGCTTCTGGCCTGAAAGCTAGCGGTTTGCTGGATGTCATGGGTGGTGTGAGCAGCCAAATGGAAATCATCCTTTGGATAGGGGTTGCAGCTGCTGCGGGGGTCTGGCTAACTGAATTGTTTTCCAACATGGCCCTGGTTTCCGCCATGCTTCCTATCGCCTTGGCCTTGAGTCTAGCAAAGGGCATCCCCTTTGAGGCTGTTGCCATCCCCTTGACGATGGGGGCAAGTTGTGCCTTCATGTTGCCTGTGGCTACGCCGCCCAATGCTCTGGTCTTTGCCACAGGTAAACTCAAAATCCTTCACATGGTTCAACATGGCGTATGGATGAATATTTTTGCTACCCTGGTCATATGGGCTGTCTGTGCATTGAGCTTTGTTTAGCTCGCTGACATCACCAGATCTTGATCGACCTGCTTGAGGAATTTTGCAGGAACCTGTGCTTGTATCACGGTGGCCAAAGCAGCAGCTATGCCTTGCTTTCGCTGCCCGGGCAGTTGAACCATGGCGATGCGTCGGACTGGTCGTGGCTCTGACAAGGGTATAGCATTGCTTTGCTTGTCCCTGGGTAATTCCATCACAGCCAATTCAGGCAGCAAGGTCATGCCAAGTCCCGCATCAGCCATGCGAATCAAGGTTTCCAATTGACCCACTTCCACACGAATGGCAGAATTTCGGGGCTGGTTGCATATCGACAATACTTGATCTCGAAAGCAGTGACCTTCTGGCAACAAAAGGATGTCATTGCGTTCCAGTTCACTGTGTGAGAGGAAAAGCTCATTGGCCAGCGGATGTCCCTCGGGCACATAGGCTACCAAGGGCTCATCATACAAGGTCCACGAGGCCCAGTCCTCAGCCATGGCATCCACTGGTACAGCTAAAATTGCCGCATCAATAACCTGTGTACGAACCATTTCTAACAACGATTTGGTCGAGGCCTCTTTGATTTCAAGTTCCAGGGATTTGAATCGCTGGGTGATGGGGCCTGCAAATCGATGAACCAGGTAAGGCGCCACTGTGGGAATGATACCAAGGCGGAACACCCCTTCCACGGGCTGATCCCATTGCTTGGATAATTGTTCAATGTCTTGGGTCGCCTGAATCACCAAACGGGCTTGCTGCAACACAGCCTCCCCTAATTCAGTGAGCACCAAGGGTTGCTGCTTTCGATTGACCAATGGTTGACCCAGGTCCTGTTCCAATTTATTGACCTGTGCACTCAGCGTTGGTTGCGTCACGCCACATGATTTTGCTGCACGGCCATAATGCCGGTGCTCCTCAAGAGCTATCAAATAGTGCAGTTGGGTAATGGTCATAGCAATGCGTAACGTTGAAAACGAAGGTAAGGGACAAGTTTGGCACCAAAGCCTCGGTAAAACCTTGCCAACCCAGGTGCTTTACTGCCTTCAAAGTCAAACAAGTCATAGCGCCCAACTGCATCAATGATGGCATGGTCAATCAGGTGGGTCATTGCGCCAGATGTCAACCCCGCCTCTGTCACACAGGAGAAGAGCATCACAACCCTGTCCTGGCTTTGGATCAAGAACAAGCCGGCATGCAATTGATTTCCTGGACCATAGAGGGTTAAAACCTTTCCTCTGCCTTGATGCATGGCCTGATACATCACTTGAGACATGGCTGATAAGTAGCCCGAAGGCACGTCGTATTTGCTGCCTTGATTGGCTTGAAATGTCTGAATCAGCAAAGTGGGTGAATCCTGCTCAAAAGCTTGCAAATCTGCCTTACTTGCCTTCTTTAAGTTGCGCAAGCATTGCTTGCTGTAGTTTGTGTGAATGGCTTCGTAGCTCTGACCCAAAGGCAGTTCATGGTTGGGTAGGGATTCCCATCGACTCAGCCTCCCCCTTTGACCCCAATGCCAACCCGTTGGCGCTTGCCAACCTTGAGGCTGACGCATGGCAATATCTACTTTGGTGAATCGCCGCGGAATGCCAGCGACTAATGCTTTGAGCTCTGCCGCGTCGCAAGAACCAACAGGGCCCCATTGCTGAACAGCAAATGGCGTATAGGCCACACGCAGCAGCCATCGCCGTTTCCAGGCCATGGGAAGGGCCATAGCCTCTCCGCAAACAGCGCCCCAACGCAAGGCCAATGAATCGATGTAGTTCAAATGATTGGCTGGCTGATCTCCGCCGCCCACACGAAGCCACTGTGACCACTGACTCTTCAGGGCCTCACTATCCTTCCAGGCAGGATTCATGCGCGCTCCTTCATCCATTGTTTCATTCCTTTCACCCACTCAAGGTAGGGCAGGCAATCGGCATCAGCCCATGCGGGATTGGGCCCGAAAAATCGCCAATGACTTGCAATAACCAAGGGATGGCCGGAAGCCATAGCATCCGCCTCCAAAGCGTGCAGCCACCTGGCAATGCTGGCTGCATCCCGACCCTTCACATGTTGATCCATGGCAACAGAGGGCACCACCACATGACCCAATGTACCATCTTGGCGCAGCCATGGGTAGGGCAAGCCCATGCCTGATCGGTAGCCAGGGCTATTGGCATAGGACATGCTCCAATCTTGGTAAGCCATGCCATGAGGGAGGTCTTCATAGGCATCAGGTAGGCTCATTTTCAAATAATGTCTGCGCTGACGGAGCGGCAAATGGCCCAGTGACTGTGCCAGCAATGCCGATTCAGCCATCACATCTGTGCCATGGTATGACGGGTGAATGCCCATGCTTGGCATGATGCGATGAAGCAAGCGCAAGGCTTCCTTTGCCAGGGGTCGATCTCCAGGCAATCCATGGTCATGATCATTGCGCTCAGGTCCCACCCAAGCAAAGGCCTGCCATCGAATGCTTGGATAGCTCAACTGGAGCATTGCCAGATGGTCATGCGCATCGAATGGGTCTTTGTCCTGCAACAATCTCGCATACAGCCTTGTCCACTTGCCTTTGAGCAAATCGCGCCACAAGGTCAACAGGTGGTGAGACAGTGGGTAGCCATCAAAGGCTCTAAGGTGATCAACATCAATGATGACCGTGGGTTGCGCCATCATCTGCCGATGCCCCACCAGTTGATGGTCTTGCATCAGGGCCCCTGCCCATCGATGACATATGGCCGTTGACAACCAGCCCCGCTGAGCCATCACTGAATGGACTGCTTGGTAGCGACCATGTTCATCCAGGGATTCACTCCCCCATTCTTCACGGCGCAATGCTGCCCACAAGATGCTTGCCAGGTAGTCGGGTGCACTGCTAGCAACAAAGGGTGTTGGCCCTTCATCGACACATTGCATCCATGATGCATCCTCCAATGCAACGTCCAGTTGGCCTGAATCCGACCAAGCCATACCCGTTTCAGACCAATCCAATCTCCAGCCCGTGATGACGTGAAACAAGCGAGACACATGATGGTGCAAGTTACTGGGGTTGGCATGAGCCAACGTGAGCGTCCGCGGCTTCACTAGCCCCCCCTCATGGACCAAGGCATTGGCCATGTATTCTGCCGTCTTGCCATCGCCATAAATGGGAGGAAATAATGATTCACACCTTGCCTTCACTGCTGCCCGCATGGGGTAGTATAAATCTTCAGCCATTGGCGGCAACAATGTGGAACAGCCACTGGCTATCAGCTCCTTCCACTCGGTTTCTGTTCGCAAGACCACACAATGTCGCTTGAGAAAATACGCCTCCTTCTGAACGCCTCCGGAATCTGTCAATACCACCTCAGCTCGCTGAATGGCTTGGATCATGTCTGCGTGAGACAAGGGGGGTAACCATTGAATATGTGGGTAATCCTCTGAGGGATCCCTGCCCATCGCTTTGCGCAGTCGAGGATGCAATGGCCACGCAACCTGGTAGCCTTCTTTGTCCGGTGACGCCAAATCATGGATGGTTGACAGGATGGACTCCCGCATGGCCTTGTCATCTACATTGGTGTTGCGATGCAGGGTGACAAGGATGCTTCGGGCATCCGGCTTCACATCCGGCATGGCCATCAAACCATCTGCCATGATATCACCCGTGTTGATGGTCTGTCCTGCGCCCCGATCCAAACCTTCTGCTCGCAAATGCTGCATGGCTGTTTCACTTGGCGCAAAGTGCCAGTCAGCTAGGTGGTCTGTTTCTACGCGACAGGCTTCCTCAGGCATGTTGCTGTTAAAGCTTCTTAAACCCGCTTCTACATGCGCCAAGTTCAAGCTCAAAGAGGAAGCAGCCCTGGCACCACAAAGGGTGCTGTAAGTGTCGCCATAAACCACCACGGTTTGAGGTCTCCATTGAGCCAGAACCTGCTCCATGTTCGATTGATTGCTGGTCATGTCTATTGACCAATCAAGGATGTGATCTGCTTGCAAACCAAAGTCGGCAAAGAAAACCTCACTCATGGCCGGTTCCCAATGCTGACCACTGTGCAAGACTTTCTGCTCTACCCCTTTCGCAGCAAGGGCGCGATAAAAGGGCAGTAGTTTAATGAATTGTGGCCTAGCGCCTACGATATGTGTGATCATGGTCCTCTTCAAGGAACCAATAGCCAGCCCTTGTCAGCAAAACTAACATAATCCCCTTTCCCAATGATAAGATGGTCAAGAAAGGTGATGTCCAACATCTTGGCAACTTGTTGCAGTCGCTTGGTCAATTGTCGATCCGCATGGCTGGGATGTAAACGACCACTGGGATGGTTATGCGCTACGATGATACCACAGGCCTTGTGGGTCAACGCTACTTGGTAGATCACCCGGGAATCGGCCAGGGTCTGAGACCATCCTCCTTTGCCAATGCAAGCTTTATGCAAGACACGGTTAGCTTGAGACAGGTAGAGTACCCAAAATTCTTCATGATCAATGTCGTCAAGTTGATCTTTCAAGGCATCATAGCTATCCTTGGAACTTTTAATGCACGGAGCTATCACTTGTGGCTGGTTAAGCAAGCGCCTGGACAATTCCAATGCTGCAGCAATCCTTGCAGATTTTGCAGGACCTATTCCCGGCACAGCTTCCCACTCAACTGGACTGGCCTCACGCATGGCTGACAAATCCCCATCATACGGTTGCAGCAAGGTTCTGGCAAGATCCAGGGCGCTTTGTTTGTGGCTGCCTGTCTGAAGGATCAGGGCTAAGCACTCTGATGTGCTCAGGCTTCGAACCCCATGACTGAGGCACTTTTCTCGGGGCCGTTCCTCTGGTTGCCAAGCGCTAATTGGTATCATGCCCGCAAGGTGAGCAGGTCATAACTAGGTACTCGGTGGTAAACGAAAATCCAACGCATAAAAAAAGCTGCTCAGAGGCAGCTTCTTTATTGAACCATTGCTTGACTATTCAAGCGAGCTTGTTCACAGCCTTCGCCAATCCAGATTTCAGGTTGGCTGCTTTGTTCTTGTGTATAATGTTACGCTTAGCCAATTTGTCCAACATAGCTGACACCAAGATCAAACTCTTGGATGCCTCCTTGCTGCTGGTCATAGCCCGAAGTGCGCGCATGGCATTTCTTGTGGTCTTAGAAAAGTAACGGTTGTGAATACGCTTCTTCTGTGTCTGTCGGATGCGCTTAAGTGCTGATTGATGGTTTGCCATGTGATATTATTTTTGTGACCCGTACGGGATTCGAACCCGTGATCTTCTCCGTGAAAGGGAGATGTCCTAAACCGCTAGACGAACGGGCCCCTATTAAAGGAGTGCAAATGTAATAAGAAATCGCATTTGAAACATGATACGCAGGTATTTTTTTCGTTGATTCCCTCGCCCCCATGCCTAACTGGGCCTAAAACCCAGTCGTTTACTTGTTTGAAGTCGTAATTCATTGCGGAGCCCCTCAAGTTCCATGACCGTGATTTCACGAAAATCTGTAAAGTCAGCGATGACTAAATCCATGTCCATGGCATGAATCATCAAGCGTTCAACCCATGATTTAAGAATGGCTTCATCCAGTCCATTTTCAGTCAACGGCATAGACAACCCGGTGCCACCTTCTGCAAAATGATGCCCTTCTCCATTGATGAGTAATCGACTAAGCAAGGTGCCTAAGTCATTCATGCGCCTCATTTTCATTGAATCTGACAGAAAGTTGTAGGCGTGAATCAAGCCATAGTACTTGCGATTGCCATCCTCGCGGACATAAGGTGTTGCAAGCAAGAAATGGTCATCTGGCAATTTGAAGGCGTTGCTGTGAAAGAGGAATATCAAGGTGTCACCAGAAAAGGTGATGCCTACTTCATGCTCACTTCGCTCCACATACTCAACAACGACATGCTTGTCAACTCGGCAAACTTGGTCATTGAGCGATTTGGCCACCAATTTAAGCACGGTTTTCAGTAGCTCAAAGCTTGCCAAGGCTTGACGGTGGACCAGCTGTTTGTTGCTGGCTTTCGTGCAAAGGGTTTTAATGATTCGTTTTTCCATATCCTTCATCAATAGGCGATGGCAAACAAGACACGCTCAGGTGATGGCTCACCCGTTAAAATGCAGCTTCCGTTTTCTTGTGGATTGTTCAAAGGAATGCAGCGGATGGTTGCCTTGGTTTTCCTCTTGATCAGTTCTTCTGTCTCTGCTGTGCCATCCCAATGTGCTGAGATGAAACCGCCAGCTTTGATGGCCACTTCAAATTCAGGCCAGCTATCCACTTTCACGATGCTGTCATCCAATCGACGCTTTGCAGCATCAAACAAATCCTTCTGTATCTCAGACAGCATTTCAACCATGCGATCAATCAAGCCTTCCATGGGCATGGTTTCCTTGGTCAAGGTGTCGCGACGGGCAATTTCTACTTGCTTGTTTTCCAAATCACGTGGCCCAACAGCAATGCGAATAGGCACACCCTTGAGTTCATATTCGTTGAATTTCCAACCTGGCTTGTAGGTGTCTCTGTTATCAAATTTCACACGTATACCTGCAGCGCGAAGCTCAGCAAGCAATGGCTCAACCACCAAGGAGATAGCCTCCAGTTGCTCGGGACCCCGGTAGATAGGAATGATGACAATTTGGGTTGGGGCCAACTTGGGCGGGATCACAAGGCCCTGGTCATCTGAATGTGACATGACAAGTGCGCCCATCAATCGCGTGCTAACCCCCCATGAGGTGGCCCATACATGCTTAACTTTGCCATCTTTATCCTGAAAGGTGACGTCAAATGCTTTGGCAAAATTCTGCCCCAAGAAATGCGACGTTCCTGCTTGCAGGGCTTTACCATCCTGCATCAAGGCTTCAATGCAATAGGTTTCAATGGCACCTGCAAATCGCTCATTGGGTGACTTGATGCCACGCAGCACAGGCATGGCCATCATGTCTTCAGCAAAATCACCATAAACATGCAGCATCTGTTCTGCCTCCGCAATGGCTTCTTGCTCTGTTGCATGAGCCGTGTGGCCCTCTTGCCACAAGAACTCTGTGGTGCGCAAAAACAAACGTGTCCGCATCTCCCAGCGTACCACATTGGCCCATTGATTGATCAAAATTGGTAAGTCACGGTAACTCTGGATCCAATTTTTGTAGGTGTCCCAAATGATGGTTTCTGAGGTGGGCCTGACAATCAACTCTTCTTCAAGCTTGGCCGATTCATCCACAATCACCCCTTTACCATTGGGGTCATTTTTCAATCGGTAATGGGTCACCACAGCGCATTCTTTCGCAAAGCCTTCCACATGAGCTGCTTCCTTGGAGAAATAACTCTTAGGGATGAACAATGGGAAGTAGGCATTTTCATGACCTGTTTCCTTGAATCGGCGATCCAAATCCGCTTGCATAGCCTCCCAGATGGCATAACCATGGGGCTTGATCACCATGCAGCCTCTGACGGCTGAGCTGTCTGCAAGTCCGGCTTGCACAACGAGGTCATTGTACCATTGTGAATAGTCTTTGTCACGGGAGGTCAAGTGCTTTGCCATGGAGTTGGTATGGATTTTGTAATCTCTAGATATAGAATGTCAAATATACTAAGTATGAAACGCTATATACTCCTCATCACTACCCTAATTCTAGCCAGCTCATGTGCCATGACGCAAGATGAACTGAACGCTGGCTACGACGAAGGCATCTACAACTGGGACAGCTATCCTGGCGACTGGGACAATGCTGATCCACAGGTGGCTTACGATAAGGGCTATGAAGATGGCTACGGGGATGCTGAGGTCGATTTCTCTGGTCAACAAGACAGTTACACCACCACTTACCGCAAGTGGTACCGTCCTCGCTCTATTCACTATTCCACGTTTTACTACGGCTACAACAGTCCGTGGAGTCAAAACATTTGGAGCCCATGGGGCTACAGCAGAGGGTTCAACCACCAAAACAGCTATATGTCTTGGCCTTATTACCCATACAACAACTGTCACTCGAACTATGGATACCATTTCGGTTACGGCTACAACTATGGTAACAACTTCGGTTACAACGGATGCAACAACTTCGGTTACAACGGATGCAACAACTACGGTTACAACGGATACAACAACTACGGCTACAACGGATACAACAACTACGGCTACAACAACTACGGCTACAACGGATACAACAACTACGGCTACAACAACTCGGGCTGGTCTGGCTCAAATTCAACAAGCTTAGATAGCCCCGCAAGCAGGGTTCGGCGACAAAGTTTACAAGGCCCTACAACGAACCGAAGGGCTCCTGCTGTGACCCGTCCTAACGGCGGAAGGAAACAGGTTGTTTCTGAATCAAGGGCACCTGTGATCAACAGCTCTCGCAGATCCAGCGATGCGGAAATTCTAGCCAGAAGGCCTCGAAGCCAACAAAGTAGCCAAGAAGCTCAATCTACCAGGCCTCAATCTAATCGGAGTCAGGCAACAAGTAGCTATCAACGTCAATCATCAAAACCTACACGGGCAGCTTCTCCAAAGCAGTCAAGTGCGAAAACCAGATCTACTCAAACGCGTTCCAGTAAACCGAGCTCACAGTCTACTAAGCGATCATCGAACAATCGCAGTTCACAATCTACCAGTCGTCCATCGAGTAGCTACAGCCGGTCATCATCGAGCAGCAACAGCAGGTCTTCATCCAGCAGCAACAGCAGGTCTTCATCCAGCAGCAATAGCAGGTCTTCATCCAACAGCAGACGATGAAAAAGATCTTGTTTATTGGAGCTCTAGCTTTTAGTGTCGCAGCTCAGGCCCAGTCTTCTGTGGTGTTCAACATGCTTTCAAGCGATGGCGGAATGGGCAGTGCGCGTTACATGGCCCTTGGTGGAGCCATGGGAGCCCTCGGTAACGATGCCAGCGCAGCATCTGACAACCCCGCAGGTATTGGTACTTACCGTTCAAGTGAGCTGCAAATTGATTGGCAAGGTGGATTGATGACGCGTCAGGATCCAACTGGGATTCAAATTCCCAATATTTCCTACGTGCATGTAATGCCTGTAGCTAAGGGGTACCAACTCAATGGTTTCTTTGCTTTTCAAAATGACTCATGGTCCGGCAATCAATGGCAATCCATTGAAAGCAATCCAAATGAACGCATGGTGGACCAGTGGCTCGACGCCTCTCAAGGCATCAATGGACCAGATGAATTGCTTGCAGCTGGACTGCTTGGCGCCTATACAGCTTACCAGGGCTACGTACTGGAGTACGATGAGGACAATAATGAGTTCTTTGATTTATCTCAAGGTCTCCCTTCTCAACACGTGACACTCATTAAGCAGGGTTTTCAAAGCAACCATCTGATTGCAGGGGCGAGCCTGAGAACGCCACAACTATCTCTAGGGCTTAGTCGGAGTTATTCGCATGCATCTGCCTTTGAAGCCCTTGTCGTCGACGAAGATGGCTTCAGTGGCTACACTTCTGGATACACCTACAGCCAGAGTGATTCCATGAGCATAACTGGCGCTTCAAGCAGCTTAGGTGTGATTCTTCGACTGCCGCTAGACTTGCAAGCAGGGATGCGAATTTCCATGCCCAACGTTGCTTCACTTGACTGGTATAGCAGGTACCGCATGACGGCTAGAACAACAAACAATGACTCCCCATTTGAACTGACTGACAAACAAACTTGGGAGACCCTTCCTGGTGTTTCTGCGGCATTTTCTCTGGCAAAAAAGTTCCAATCAAAGGGGTTCATTGCAGTGGAGTACCATCGAAAATCTTTGCCTGAGCAAACCATCATTTCACCTATTTCAGCTATTGGCATCGGGCAAGATTTGCTGGATGACTTGGTCGTCGTGGAAGGGGTTCGTGTTGGCATGGAATGGCGAAAAGGGCCCCTAGCCTACCGCTTTGGCTATCAACAAAGCAATGCCGGCACACAGTTCAAAGACCACTCAGGGTTTCAAAGAGGAAGTGTTGGGTTGGGGTACCGAAGCGATCAAGCTAGCATTCATCTAGCCTTGGTGAGCAACTACCGGCAGGCACGCATCTACAACCCAATAAACAGTGACCTTTGGACAGTGAATGCCTTGCAGCACCAACTGGTGATTGGGGTAAATTTTAGGGTTTAACTTTCAAAGTCCTTCTCTGAGGAATTCATGCCATTATCCCAATGACAAAACAATTTTTATTGACAGGCGGTAGCGGAATGATCGGTTCAGAAATAATGAGGCACTTATCATTACGTGGATACAAGGTCAACAACTTGAGCACTAAACCGTCTTCTAACCCTCAAACATTTCTTTAGAATCCAAAGAAAAATGAGCTAGATATGAATGCTTTAAAAGATGTTGACACAATCATACATTTAGCCGGAGCTACGATTGCTAAACGATGGACTAAGCGTTATAAAAAAGAGATCCTAGAAAGCCGAATACAGAGCACCAGAGTGTTGCGTGAGGCCATCTCCTCCCTCCCTGTAGATCAACGACCAAAAAGTCTTATATGCGCTTCTGCAGTGGGTCTATACCCTAATGATCAAAACAAAGTTTACAGCGAAGATGACCCTGGCGGTGATGGGTTCTTAGCGACAGTCATAAACCAATGGGAGCAAGAAATATTTAAATCAGAAAATCTAGGCATGAGAGTTTGCTGCCTACGAATTGGAATCGTACTTGGCAAAGGCGGAGGCGTTTTAGACACATTGCTTCCATTTTTTAAATTAGGACTTGGGAGCCCGCTAGGTAACGGAAAACAATGGATGCCATGGATTCATATTTCCGATTTAGCACGTCAATTCCTATGCTTAGCAGAGAACAGCAAATACCAAGGTATTTTTCTAGGGGTTGGAAGTGAGAGTGTTACAAACAGAGAATTTAGCCAAGTCTTAGCAAGCAAAATAAATCGCCCCTACTTCCTTCCCTCAATTCCCGCCTTTGTACTGTATTCTGTATTGGGACCTATGGCTGAACTAGCCTTGATGAGCACGCGCTGTTCGTCTCTTTTTTGGAAAAACGAAGGGTTTGAATACCAATACCAAGCGCTGAATCATGCCTTGGATGATTTGATATAAATCTTATCGGTCTAGACTCTTTGAAGATCAATCTCAGAATTTAACCATATTTCTTAACGGCACATTGTAGCCATTGGATGGGCCAATCGTGTTTGGCAAATATCTGATTTTGAATTTTTTTGGGGATTATTACTCTGCGCTAAGGCGTCTGGATGGTAAACAAATAATAATTCTCTGAACTGCGAGAAAAAAGTGAATATTTGAATCCTCTTTAAGACGAAGACCAAAACAGGTAAAATAATCTAAAAAATACCTCTGATGAAGAAGCCTCCTTTAGCCATTCAAATCATAATCGGATTAATATTGGGCATTTTATGGGCCCTCATTAGTTCATCAATGGGATGGAGCAGCTTTGCCATAGACTGGATTGCTCCTATTGGAGAGATATTTATCCGCCTATTGAAACTCATTGCTATTCCCCTTGTCTTATTCAGTATCATTTCTGGAATCAGTGGATTGAATGACACTGCAACCCTAGGTAGAATGGGGATTAAAACGCTTGGGCTTTACATTGCGTCGACGGTTATTGCTTGTTGTGTTGGGTTGTTTTTTGCCAATACATTTAAGCCAGGACATCAAGCTGCTCCTGAGCAGCTCAATGTAAACAGGCTATCCTATGAAATTTGGGTCAATGAAACAGATGGTGTTGAATTCTTTGACGACATCCGACTTACTGATGACTCTCAATTCAGCTCATACCTCAGCGATGCCAGGCAAAACTTAGATGAGCAGCGCAGCAATGAAGAGCTAAATAAGAAAATTGCTGCTGCAGCATCCTCATCCAAAAAAACGGGGCCACTTCAGTTTTTTGTTGACATGGTTCCGTCAAACATATTTGTATCATTCAATGGCAGCTTGATGCTACAAATTATCTTTTTCTCTCTTTTTTTCGGGGTAACCTTAGTAGCGTTACCAAAAGAAAGAACCACTTACATGGTCGGGTTCATTGATGGCGGTACTCACGTTTTTATAAAAATGGTTGATATAATCATGAAAGGAGCACCCGTCTTTGTCTTTGCCCTTCTCGCTGGGAAATTGGCTGAAATGGCTGGTGATGAACCCAGCAGGCTTATTGAGATATTCAAAGCCTTAGGCGCTTACACGATGGTCACCATTTTTGCATTGCTTCTAATGATTTTTGTTTTTTATCCTGCAATTGTAGCTGCACTCATTCACAGAAAAACAAAAATCGGTTTCATCAAAGCTTGGAAATACTTTTCTAAAGGAATAAGACCAGCTCAAATACTAGCATTTTCAACCTCATCAACGGCTGCTACTTTGCCCGTAACCATGGATTGTGTTAGAGATAATTTAGGTGTTGACGAAGAAGTTGGATCATTTGTACTACCCGTAGGTGCAACGGTAAACATGGATGGCACTGCTCTGTACCAGAGTGTTGCTGTGATTTTCATGGCGCAATTTCATTTGATTGACCTGACAATCATTCAGCAAGTGACAATCATTTTCACGGCAACCCTTGCCAGCATTGGTGCAGCCTCTGTCCCAAGTGCAGGATTAATTATGTTGATTGTTGTTTTAGAAAGTGTAGGTCTTAACCCTGCTTGGATCGCTATAATTTTCCCTGTAGATCGAATCATCGACATGGTGCGCACCATGCTCAACCTAACTGGCGACGCATCAGTCAGTGTCATTATTGGGCTATCAGAAGATAAAATGGAAATCGTTGATTCGGAATGATGATGGGGCTGATTCTGGATGAATAAGTGAGGCAATCACGTTTGACTGGCTCTGGGTTTACGCCCATGCTGCACCGTTTTAATGCCCCAGTTGGGAAGCTATAGTGAAGTTGAAAGCCAAGTAACATTCTGTCACTAACTTAGGTGGCTATGAAAAACCTGTTATCCTCTCTACTGATCCTGCTTATCGTTCCAGGCATCAATGCACAAGATTATTCTGCACTCAGTTTTCGCTCCTTGGGGCCAGCAACTACCTCTGGTCGGGTGGCTGACATGGCCGTGGACCCCAACAACCATGATGTTTGGTTTGTGGCAACCGCCTCTGGCGGCGTGTGGAAGACTGTCAACCATGGCTTGACCTTTTCCCCACTATTTGATAATGAAGGATCCTACAGCATTGGCTGCGTCACCATTGACCCGTCCAACAGCAACACCATCTGGGTCGGCACTGGTGAAAACAATAACCAACGGTCCGTGGCCTATGGTGATGGCATCTACAAATCCGTTGATGGCGGTGCTTCATTCAAAAACATGGGCCTGGGCTCTTCTGAGCACATTGGCATGATTGCCGTACACCCTGACAACTCAGACATTGTGTGGGTAGCAGCCTATGGCCCTCTGTGGTCATCCGGCGGCGACCGCGGCATCTACAAAACCACCGATGGGGGCGAATCCTGGAAACGGGTCTTGCATGTGTCAGAGCACACAGGGTTCAATGAAGTTCACCTGGACCCACGCAACCCAAACATCCTGTATGCAACAGCCCACCAGCGCAGGCGGCATGTCTTCACCTACCTATCAGGCGGACCTGAATCTGGCCTTTACCTGTCAAAAGACGGTGGTGAGAATTGGGAAGAACTGAATGGAGGCCTCCCGTCGGATGACAAAGGTCGATTGGCATTGGCCATTGCGCCCAGCAACCCTGACGTGCTCTACTTGATGATCGAAGGCCGTGGAACCTACCGGAGCAACAACAGGGGATTAACCTTTAGCAAGCGCAATGATCACAACACCAGCGGCAATTACTATGTGGAGCTCGTTGTGTCTCCCCATGATGCGGATGTCGTATACAGCATGGACACCTACATGCATTGGAGCAACGATGGTGGATCAACATTCAAACGATTGGGAGAAAAAGGCAAGCATGTCGACAACCATGTATGCTGGATTGACCCCTTGCAGCCTTTGCATTTGATTGTTGGCAGTGATGGTGGTTTGTATGAAACATGGGACCATGGTGTCAACTGGCATTACAAGCCCAATTTACCCATCACACAATTTTACCGCGTCACCGTCGACAACGACTTGCCGTTTTACAATATTTACGGTGGGACGCAAGACAACTTCTCCTTGGGCGGACCTAGCAGGACAATCAATGACCGAGGCATCATCAATTCCGATTGGTTTGTGACACAGACCGGTGATGGGTTTGAGTCGCAAATAGACCCAGAAGACCCCAACACCATCTACGCACAAGCACAGTATGGTTGGCTTCAACGCTACGATCGACTCAGCGGCGAAGGTGTGGCCATCAAACCAGTAGAAGGTGTGGATGAAAAACCCTACCGCTTCAATTGGGATGCACCCTTACTCATCAGCCCACATGATCACAAGACCCTATACTTTGCTGCCAATGTCGTCTTCAAGAGCACTGACAGGGGGAACAACTGGGCCGTGATATCTGACGATCTAAGTCAGCAGATTGACCGAAACACCCTGCCAGTTATGGGCAAGCTATGGAGCGTCGACGCAGTAGCCAAGCATCGCAGCACATCCATCTATGGCAACATCGTTGCTTTGAATGAATCATCAGTGAGCGCAGGCTTACTTTATGCCGGCACAGATGATGGTTTGATTCATGTCAGTCATAACGATGGCGTGAACTGGAAAACCATGAAGTCCTTCCCTGGCATCCCTGCCAACACCTATGTCAATGACATCAAAACATCATTGCACGATGCCAATCGGGTCTATGCGGTATTCAACAACCACAAGCAGGGCGACTTCGCTCCCTACATCTTGGTCAGCAACAACCAAGGTAAATCCTGGAAACCTATCGTTGAAGGCTTACCTGAGAGAGGGTCTGTTTACAGCCTTGCAGAGGACCATGTAGATCCAAATTTACTTTTTGCGGGCACGGAGTTTGGCTTGCACGTCAGCACTGATGGTGGCAAAAACTGGAAAGCCTTGGATAAGGGTCTTCCCACTGTTGCCGTCCGTGACATCGACATCCAACGGCGTGAAAATGACTTGATTCTGGCAACATTTGGCAGAGGTTTTTATGTCTTGGATGACTACTCAGCCCTAAGGGAAGTCTCCCAAGGTGTCATGGAGAAATCAGCGCATGTCTTTGACATCAAAGACGGTCTCCTCTACCATGAAGCTCACCCTATTGGCTATGGACCTCCCGGATTCATGGGTGCCAGCTACTACATGGCGGACAACCCACCTGTTGGCGTGACCTTCACTTACCACATCAAAGAAGCCCCAGAGTCATTGAAAGCTCTCAGACAATCTGCTGAAAAAGACCAAGGGGACAACATCACCTTCCCAAGCTATGATGATTTGCTGTCAGAAGACCGCGACAAGGATCATTACCTTTTGTTGGCGATCAGCGACAACAATGGAAAGCCTCTTCGCCGACTTAAAACCAGCTACAGCAAAGGCATGCATCGCATCACATGGGATGGCAAGGTCAGTCGACAAGGCAACCCCAAACACGGAGCCTACTTTGTCAATGAGGGAGGCTACCGCGTTCAGCTTGTGGCCTATGCTTCCGGGCAATTTGACACATTGACAGAACCTGCATCATTTACTGTGCGTCATTTAAATAATCTCAATCGCAGTGGGGACCCAGACATCATCAAAGCATTTCAGGATCGAGCCAATGCTACCAACCGCCGCTTCAATCGATTGACCAAAACCTTTGCTTCACAAAAGGATCGCGTCAAGCAGCTGCAAGCCGCCTTGACCCATGGTCCTTCTGCAAGCCTAACTGATGCACTCAAGCTAGAAGGACTAGAGACTGACTTACTCAACATGGCCATTGAATTGTATGGGAACGAAACCCTTACTAAGCGTGAAACTGAAGCAGCAACGAGCTTAAGTAATCGCCTTTCCATGGCAACATGGGGCAGTTACGGCATGCGAAGCAATCCGACAGGAACCATGGTCAAACAATTGGACATTGTCACAGCTCGGTTGCCATCCATTGAGAACGAACTCCTTGAGATTGTCCAAGGCATTGACGCATTGATGCGCGCCAATGTGGATGCCGGTGGTCCCTACCTGGAGTCTGGCCTGAACCAGTCCTTGAATTTGCAATAACAACAAAGGCGCCCTGGGCGCCTTTGTTGTTTCCTCTGTACTTGCTTAGCTAAAGTTTGCTATGCATAGGGTTACTTAAACCTCGTACACAAAGGCATTGATATTCATGCCTGCACCCACTGAAGCAAACAAAAGGATGTCACCTTTTGCGATGCTGTGGCCTTCGTAGTTTTCCTTGATCACCATGTCTAACAAGGTGGGAACTGTGGCAACAGATGCATTACCTAGCCAATGAATACTCATAGGCATCACGTCGTCCAGGTCAGCATTCATGCCATAGAGGGCGTACAAACGATCACCTACCGCATGGTCCAACTTAGCGTTGGCCTGGTGCATAAAAATCTTCTTCACATCCTTCAAGTCAACACCGGCATTATCCAAAGCGGCTTTCATTGCCGACGGCACATGTCGGATGGCAAATTCATAGATTTTCCTCCCCTTCATTTTGATTAGTCGCTCTGTTTGATCCAATTCAGGATTGAAAGACGGATTGGATTTGAGGTAATAAGCCTCTTCTTTGGTGAAGGTCTGTGAGGACATGCCTATAATGCCATTGCCTTGATCGCTCTGTTGACGCTCAAAGCAGGCTGCCCCTGCACCATCAGCAAATATCATTTGATCCCTGTCATGTTTATCAACCGTGCGGGATAAGGCATCGCAGCCAACCACGACAGCACGCTTAGCCAGGCCAGCAGAAAAATAGGCATGAGCGATCTGAACTCCCTGGATCCACCCTGGGCATCCAGCAAGGACATCAAAAGCCACAGTGTTGGGGTTGCTTATGCCCAGCTTTTCCTTCACACGGCTTGCAATGCTTGGCATCTGATCCATGTGGCGGGTGCCAAATACTATGTCACCAAAATTTTGTCCCACAATCAATAAATCAATGGTCTCCGGATCCCATCCAGCATCTTCAATGGCTCTCTGCGCTGCCACAGCACCAATGTCAGAGGAAACTTGGTCTTCCTTAAGATACCTTCTTGAGGCTATGTCAGTGATTTTTTGAAATTTCTCAATGATGACGTCATTGGGATGCGCGTAGGGCTGGCCTTTTTCATCAAGAAAATCCTTGCTAAGGAAGGCATCGTTAGGTACAACCTGTTCAGGAATAACAGACCCTGTACCGACAATTCGCGTTGCTTCATTCATGCTTACAAAAGTACTTGATATCCATCAAACAGCACTTACTTTTGTCTCTTATGAACGACCACATGCGCGACGACGACATCAACCACCATTCTACCTCTTTGAAAACCCCCTTGACTGCTGATGCTTTTGTGAAAAGTGATGAAGAAAAAATTGATTTGATTGAAGGGCATTTTCAAGGCATCATGAAGACACTGGGCTTGGACCTTGAAGATGACAGCTTGAAAGGCACTCCCCATCGGGTGGCGAAAATGTATGTTACTGAAACCTTTGGTGGCCTGCACCCCGACCGCAAACCGGCACTGAACACCTTTGAAAACAGCTACCAATACAGTGAGATGTTGGTGGAAAAGAACATCGTGGTTTACTCAACGTGCGAGCACCATTTCATGCCAATCATTGGCCGGGCACACATTGCCTACATGAGCAATGATCGGGTGATCGGTCTCAGTAAAATGAATCGCATCGTCGATTATTATGCAAAGCGACCTCAAGTACAGGAACGCCTAACACGGCAAGTTGCCAGCGCCCTAATCGATGCGCTAGGGACCGATGACATTGCAGTCATCATTGACGCCAAGCACCTCTGCGTGAATGCTCGTGGGATCCGTGACACGGAATCCAGCACCGTGACTTCTGAATACCATGGACGATTCAAGGGAAACGAAAGCCTCCGTCAAGAATTTCTTCGCTACATTGAAATGGAAACCGACCATGGCGACACCTGAATTACGCATCTATGAAAGCTTGAGTCAATCGCTCAAGCCTTTCCAACCCCTTGTAGAAGGGCATGTTGGCATGTACGTCTGTGGGCCAACTGTTTACAGTGATGTCCACCTTGGCAATGTTCGAACCTTTTTAAGCTTTGACATGGTATTCAGGTACTTGTCATTCATTGGCTACAAAGTTCGCTATGTCAGAAACATCACTGATGCTGGCCACCTAGTGGATGATGTGGATCATGGCGAGGACAAAATTGCAAAAAAAGCGCGATTGGAATCCCTGGAACCCATGGAAATTGTGCAGCGTTACACAGTGGGTTTTCACGAGGTAATGAAGTCGTTCAATGCCCTCCCTCCTTCCATTGAACCAACAGCTACCGGTCATGTCATTGAGCAAATAGCTTTAACCGAACAACTCATCTCCAATGGTTTCGCCTACGAGGTTGACGGCTCAGTCTACTTTGATGTGACAGCCTATGAGAAGATCCATAATTATGGTGAGTTGAGTGGCAGAAAGGCAGAAGACATGCTTGAAGGCAGCCGCAACCTGGCCGGTCAATCTGACAAGCGAAACCCCAGAGATTTTGCTCTGTGGAAACGTGCTGGCAAAGAACACATCATGCGCTGGCAAAGCCCTTGGGGCGAAGGATTCCCTGGCTGGCATTTGGAATGTTCTGTCATGAGCACCAAGTACCTCGGTGAAACCTTTGACATCCACGGAGGGGGGATGGACCTGAAATTTCCGCATCACGAATGTGAGATTGCACAAAACAAAGGCAGTCATGGCCATGCAGGCGCTCAGTTTTGGATGCATGCCAACATGCTTACATTGAATGGTCAACGCATGTCTAAATCCACAGGCAACACTTTGCTGCCTGAGGAGTTATTGTCTGGCAAGTCGGCCCATCTGACACAACCTTACAGCCCTAGTGTCACGAGATTTTTCATCCATCAGGCACATTACAGGTCTGTATTAGACTTCAGTGATGAGGCATTGAATGCAGCAAAAAAAGGTCACGACCGATTAATGGCTGCCTTTGAATCATTAAGCAAAAGACCTACCACTGGTCCAAAAGTTGGCAGTTTTGATACCGATGCATGGTCTAACAAAGCACATGCTGTCATGGCAAAAGACTTCAACAGCCCTTTGCTGATTGCTGAACTTTTTGAAGCAGTTAAAGCCATTGCAGCTGATCGCAAGGACCCATCAGTGCTAGGAACTGATGGCGCACAATCCTTGATGACTCAGATGTCTGATTGGCTTTTTCACGTGCTAGGGTTGATGCCTCCACAACAGGTCAATGACCGAATGAAGAAGGCCTTGGATGGCAGCATGAAACTTGTGATTTCATTGCGCCAAACGGCCAGAGAGACCAAGGATTGGGCAACAAGTGATGCTATCCGTGATCAACTGGATGCCGCTGGCATCATCATCAAAGATGGTTCAGAGGGGTCGAGTTATGAATTGAAATGATCAAGCACATCCTGCATCTATTGCTTGGCCTGCCCCTGCTATTGATCGTAGGGATTTACAAATACCTGATCTCCCCCTTTACTCCGCCTAGCTGCAGGCATGAACCTAGCTGTTCAAGCTATGCCAGCGAAGCTGTGAGCGTCTGGGGGCCCTTGCAAGGGAGCTGGATGGCCGTCAAACGCATAGGCCGATGTCATCCATGGGGAAGCTGGGGCTATGACCCCGTGCCCCGCAAGAATGAGAAAAAATAATCCCTTGCCCTTGAGGCATCTGTAAGGACAATTGTTACCTTCGGTGCTATGATTGCAAGCATCACATGGGCCGCCCCGATTGGGCTAGATGTTGGCCCCTTATTCATTCGATTTTATCAATTGCTCTTTTTAGCCAGTTTCATTATTGGCCATTGGTTGATTCAACGCATTTTCCAGAAGGAGAACATCCCTGAGAAACTGTTGGATAGCTTGTTAATGACCATGGTGGGTGCTACCATTGTTGGCGCAAGACTGGGCCATGTGTTTTTTTATGACTGGCAGTACTACCAGCATCACATTGCTGAAATTTTCATGCCCTGGAAAGGTGGTTTAGCCTCTCATGGTGCGGCCATCGCCATCGTTGTAGCCCTGTTGTGGTTCACAAAAAAGTATTTGCGCCCCCTAAACAAGTCATTTTTCTGGTTGATTGACCGGGTGGTCATCACTGTGGCATTGGCTGCTTGCTTGATCCGGGTCGGAAATTTCACCAATTCAGAAATCTATGGCCAACCCGGCAACAGCTCAGTGGAAACCGTGTTCTTGCGTCCCGTACTCACCTACTTTGACAATTTCTTTGAGGCAAGCATTGCAGATGCACAGTTTGCAAGCAATGGGCAAAGCCTCGTTAAAGATGGCTTAACCCTGCCCGGCTACACCCTTTCATTGACGCCATCAGATCGATTACTTCAACTTGACGAAGCCAGCCTGCAGTCATCCATGCAGCATTTGATCGATGCCAAATTGGCACCCCTTTTGAACAACATGCGAGAGGACAACCAAAACCTCATCATCCCTGAAGGGGTTCAGGTGATGGCCGTTCCGGGGGATGGAGGAATTTCACGCTATGAAGTAGCCACCTTTGGCATACCGCGCTTTCCTTCTCAGCTCTTTGAAGCAGCTGGCTATCTGGTGGTCTTCCTTTTACTGCTCCTCTTCTACCGTCGAGGGCAGGCAAAACGCGAGGGCTTGTTGTTTGGCTTGTTTTTGGTCGGGATTTTCGGACTTCGAATTGCCATTGAATTCATCAAGGCCAACCAAAAAGCCTTTGAAGCAAACATGGAATTAAACATGGGTCAGTGGCTTAGCATTCCACTCGTCGTGATTGGTGTTGGCTTGATTTTTCGATCCTTCAATCACAGCAAATCATGAATCGGACTAAACGAAACTTTGGACTCGTCCTGTTAATTCTTGCCATGGCAGCCTTTCTGCTCACGCAAATTTCACCCTTACTCACACAAGGCCCTTCGTCTGCAAAGCGGCAAACAACCAAAGCCTATGAGCCCCCATTCACGCATGAGGCAGATGGCCAGTTTCTTGACAGCAATGGCGATGTGATTGCCAATTTTCGGGTAGAATTGGCAGAAAGCGCTCAAGATGTACAGGTTGGCATGATGTACAGGAAATCCATGGCCGCTGACATGGGCATGTTATTTTTGATGCCATCAAACCAAATGCAAAGTTTTTGGATGAAGAACACCTATGTGTCTTTGGATATCATTTTCCTGAGTGTAGACAACCGGGTGGTGAGCATTCAAGCAGATGCCGTGCCATTGAGTGCGCAATCCTTGCCGTCTACTGGACCTGCAAACAAAATTCTGGAACTACCCGGTGGCACCTGTGCCAATCTCGGGATTGAAATTGGTAACTTATGGTCATGGGAACGCTTATGAAACAGCCGCTGATTGCCCTTTTGTTTAGCGTGTCAGGGTTGGTCTATGCACAAGGAACAACATGGACAGATTTTATCATTTCCACTGAAACCGGAGGTGCTTATTGGGCATGTGAGCCAAGCATCGCCATGAACCCCAATGGCACAGAGCTCATTGGGGGATCCGTGTTGGCAGCCATCCACCGAAACAACTTTTCTGGAGGACGCGACAGCAGCTCATGGACTCAGGGGAAATTGACATCCAGTCATGGCGTTTATGGCGACCCCATCGTCGCCTACGGCCCACAAGGGCGAGCCTATTACCTGCATTTAAGCAATCCTTCTTCCAAGGCACATCGCAAAGGCAAGTGGTTAGATCGCATCGTGATTCAATGGAGTGATGACCATGGCGCAACCTGGTCTGATGGTTCTGGCATTGGCCACAACCCGCCCAAGGATCAAGACAAGGAAGGCATTGCCATTGATCCCTTGACAGGTGTTTTGCATGTGAGTTGGACCGAATTTGACCGCTATGGCAGCAAAAAATTGAAGGACCATTCGCGCATTCGCTATGCACAATCTGAGGACCGTGGTGTCAGCTGGTCTGATGCGGTAACACTTTCGTCATTTGAAGGCAACTGCTTGGACAATGACCAGAGCACCGAAGGCGCCATTCCCGCAGTGAACCCAAATGGAGGGGTTGTTTGCCTGTGGAGCTTCAACGATTCCCTCTGGATCAATCGGTCTGACGATGGCGGGTTGACATGGTTGCCTCAAGAACAATTTGTCGCTGTGCAATCTGGGGGATGGACCCATAATTTTTCCGGATTTGGCCGATCCAATGGCATGCCCGTCACCGCCTTTTCTCCTGACGGCATCTTGCATGTAACGTATGGTGAGCAACATAATGGTTCAAGCTGGGTGAGCCATATCAGTTCAGCTGATGGTGGTAGGCACTGGTCTAAAGTCACGCAGCTGCCTCAACCTGAGTCTGTCAAGCACCACTTCATGCCATGGATGGCTATTGACCCAAGCAACGGCTCCTTGCACGTCATTGCGTACAGCCAAGACAGTGGTAGCACAGCCAGTCAAGCCTTTTGGAGTCAGTCTAGCGATGGCGGGAAGACTTGGACAAACCAGGCTATTGGCACAGTCTTTCAGCCCGACCCTGACCATTTCTTTGGTGACTACAGTGGTATTGTTGCCAATCATGGCCAAGTTCACATGCTGTGGACAGAGCAAGTCGACAGCAAAAACACCCTTTGGTATGGTCGTTCCATGCCGCTTGAGCAGACTGAATCTGTCAATAGCCTTCAGCCATGAACCTATTGCTTGCTTCCACATCCACGGTTCACGGTCAGCCTTATTTGAGCTATTTCAAAGAAGCATGGTCTGCCCATTTTGCCAATACGCAAGGCAAGCCAGTGATTTTTGTGCCCTATGCACGCCCTGGCGGCATGTCCTTCGATGATTACAGTGCTATAGCTACCAAGGCCTTTGCTGAACATGGCATCGCCATGCGAGGTATCCACAGCTACCCTTCCATTGACGCTGCCATGGCAGATGCTGGGGGTGTTTTCATTGGTGGCGGAAACACTTTCTTGCTGCTGAAAACCTTGTATGACTCTGGTGCCTTTGCTGCGATTGATGCTGCAGTCAGGTCTGGCTTGCCATACATGGGAAGCAGCGCGGGAAGCAACATGGCCGGCATGACCTTGGGAACCACCAATGACATGCCTATCATCTACCCACCAAGCTTTGACACCTTTAGCTGGATACCTTGCAATCTGAACCCACATTACCTGGATCCAGAGGACCATTCCACGCACATGGGCGAAAGTCGGGCCACACGTATTGCTGAATTTCATCAGCACAACAACCAAGCAGTCATTGGCCTTCGTGAGGGATCATGGCTGAAGGTTGAAGCAGGCGAAATCTCGCTTTTAGGGCCCCATTCTGCCAGGGTATTCCATTCTGGAAAAGCAGCTTACGAGCAGGCCCCAGGCCCATTACAGCTTAATGATCGATTAACTTTACCCCGTGAATAAATCGGCGTTGATCATTTTGGATGGCTGGGGTCTTGCGAAGAACCCTTCAGTCTCTGCCATTGAAAGGGCTAAAACCCCTTTCATGGATAGCCTTTTGGGGGCTTTTCCCAACAGTCAGCTGGAAGCCTCTGGCATCCATGTCGGTCTACCTGATGGGCAAATGGGCAACTCTGAAGTGGGCCACATGAACCTGGGTGCTGGTCGAGTGATCCAGCAAGATTTGGCCCGAATCAGCCTCCTAGTGGATGAGGGCGGCTTGAAAAGCCTACCTGCCATGCAGCAACTCATCACCTCTGTCAAGCAAGGCAAGCGATTGCACTTAATTGGCCTGGTCAGTGATGGCGGCGTGCACAGCCACATCAATCACTTCAAAGGAATCCTCAGTCATTGCAGACAGGAAGGCTTGACAGACGTCCAGGTGCATGCCTTCATGGATGGTCGTGATTGTGATCCGCATTCAGGGGCTGCTTTCCTTGCAGAACTACAAGCACACATGGACAAACACGTTGGTCAGATTGCCACGGTGATGGGGCGCTACCACGCCATGGATAGAGATCACCGATGGGAGCGCATAGGTAAAGCCTACGATGCCATGATCCATGGCAAGGGTGATGTGGTCAGTCAGGCAACCTCTGCGTCCTCAGCGCTTCGCGAAGCCTACGCCAAGGGTCAAAGCGATGAATTCATTGAGCCCATGGTGCTCAACCCGCAAGGCATGATTCAACCTGGTGATGCACTCCTTTTTGTCAATTTCCGCTCAGACAGGGCCCGTCAACTGACCAAGGTTCTTTCCCAATCTGCTGAAGCTGAACTCAAGCCATTGGATTTGGATTTTTACACCATGACCCGTTATGACGACAGTTTCGAAGGACTGACAGTCCTTTTTGACAAGGACAAGGTTCAAGACTGCATGGGCCAAGTCCTTGCTGATGCCGGGTTGAGACAAATCCGCATTGCAGAAACAGAGAAATACCCGCATGTCACCTATTTTTTCAATGGAGGCCATGAGGCTGAGTTTGAAGGGGAGCAGCGCATCCTTATTCCTTCACCCAAGGTGGCCACCTATGACTTGCAGCCTGAAATGTCTGCCTACGAGATTCGAGATGCCATCATCCCCCTGTTGACCGACGATGGCCCTGACTTTATTTGCCTGAATTTCGCCAACCCTGACATGGTGGGTCACACGGGCAATATGGATGCTGCCGTGCAGGCCGTTGAGACCGTGGATGCCTGCGCAGAAGCTGTTGTTCAAGCTGGTTTAAGCAACGGCTACACCTTCTTCATTCTGGCTGATCATGGCAATTGCGATTGCATGATCAATCCCGACGGAAGCCCTAATACAGCACACAGCACCCAGCCTGTTCCCTTCCATCTTGTCAGCGCCCTGGATTGTTCATCCATCAATATGGGCGATGGTGCTTTGTCTGATGTCGCTCCAACCATCCTTGAATGGATGGGCGTGACTCAACCTGAGCAGATGACAGGTCAATCATTGATCCAGCATTTTTGACATGGTTATCCTCAAAAACACCGATGAGATCGCGTTGATGCGAGAGTCTGCACAGCTGGTCTCAAAAACGCTTGGCATGCTTGCTGGTGAAATTGCCCCTGGTGTGACAACCCTGCACCTTGACACATTGGCCGAGGCCTTCATTCGCGACCATGGCGGGGTGCCTGGATTCCTTGGAATGTATGGCTTCCCCAACAGCCTTTGCATGTCCTTGAATGAGCAAGTCGTGCATGGTATTCCAACAGGTGTACCCTTGCAAGAAGGTGAAATTATCTCCATTGATTGTGGTGTGCTCATGAATGATTTCTATGGGGATCATGCCTACACCTTTCCTGTTGGCGAGATTGATGCGGAAAGTCAGCGATTGCTGGACGTTACCAAAGCCTCGCTATACCTTGGCATTGATGCGATGCGAAAGGGCAATCGCGTGGGTGACATTGGCTACGTCATTCAAAAGCATTGTGAAGATGAAGGCTATGGTGTGGTTCGTGAATTGGTCGGTCATGGACTGGGTCGCAAATTGCACGAAGACCCACAAGTGCCTAACTACGGCAAACGTGGCTCAGGTAAATTGCTGCAAGACGGCATGGTTCTCGCCATTGAGCCCATGATCAATATGGGTACCCATCGCGTGAGGCAGCTCAAGGATGGATGGAGTATCATCACTGCAGACAAGCAGCGATCTGCCCACTTTGAACATGACGTGGCCCTTGTAGAGGGTCGCCCCGTGATGCTGTCAACCTTTGACTACATCTATGATGCCCTTGGACTACCCAAGGAAGATCCCCTTTTCGCATGATTAAATTCGCTCTTCGCTGGATCCCTAGACCTTGGTTGATCCGCATGAGTGCCATCATGCGTTGGATGGCCCCACTGCTGTTTGCTGGCGACCGTTTTGAAGACCCCATTGATGGCAAGTCTTACCGAAAGTTCCTACCCTATGGCTATGGTGGTGCAATCCGCGACAATGCCCTGGCTCCTGGCAGCCACTCCCTCGAGCGTCACCGCTTGATGTGGTTGTACCTCAGGGATTTCAGTGACTTCTTCACGGCAAGTAAACTGGCCATGCTACACATCGCCCCAGAGCAATGCTTTCACCAGCGATTCAAGCAACAAAGCAACCTCGATGTCCTCACCGGTGACATCGAATCTCCCCTTGCAGATATGCACTTTGACTTGCATGACATCCCTTTGGAAGCTGATCGCTTCGATGTGATCTTCTGCAACCATGTGCTTGAACATGTCACCGATGACAAACAATGCCTGCGAGAGCTGTACCGAGTCATGAAACCCGGCGGCTGGGGCATCTTTCAGGTGCCCTACCTTCCTCAACAGGTCCTAACTGATGAGGACCCAAGCGTTACCGACCCCAGGGAAAGGGAACGCAGGTTTGGCCAATACGACCATGTCCGCGTCTACGGCAAGGACTACGCTGACCGTTTGCGTTTAGCTGGCTTTGACGTTGAAGTCTTTCAGCTATCAGATCACATTGACTCAGGCTTGATGCAACGTTACCGCATGCCTGCTGGGGAGCCATTGATGATCTGCAGAAAAAGCAACTAAGCCATAAAAAAAATGCAACCCGAAGGTTGCATTCAATGGATTAAAACGGTTGGACCGTTAGGCAATTGAAGAAGCCATGGCCTCTTCGCGCTCTTGAGCTAACTCTGCATCAACGAGGATACGTCCTGAATGCTCATCAAACATGATTTTCTTGCGCAAAGCAATTTCCAACTGACGCTGGGGGGGAATGGTGAAGAACGAACCGGTTGAGGCATCGCGTGCGATGCTAACAACGGCAAGTCGGTTCAATACCTTGTTGCGAATCTGATTGTAGCGCTTAAGCAATCGCTCATCACCAATAGCAAGACCCAAAGCATCGGTCTTTTCCATCAAATCTTTTTCTTCCTTCTCAGTTTCCTTGATGATACCCTCAAGCTCACCTTGTTTGAATTCCAAGTGGCTTTTTCGCTCAGTCATCTTCTCTTCAGCTGCCTCAAGGATCAATGATTTTGCTGTCACGTTCTCTTCAAACTCACTGATGTGTTTCTTCGCCAATTCAATCTCTAACTCCTGGTATTCAACTTCCTTTGCAATGGCATCAAACTCTCGGTTGTTGCGAACATTTTTCTGCTGATCAGTGTACTTGGTCATTTTCTCTTCACAGGTAGTGATCAATAGCTTGTGGCCTTTGATCTCCTGCTTGGACACCTTGATGTCCTCAGTGATTTTCTCAACACGGTTGGACAGTCCAGCGATCTCATCCTCTAAATCTTTCACTTCAAGAGGGAGCTCACCTCGTAGGTTGCGGATTTCATCGATGCGACGATCTACAATTTGTAAATCGTACAATGCTTTCAGCTTGTCTTCCACGCTCATCGTGGTTAGGGTCTTTTTTGCCATGTCAAGAAATTAAGACGGGGTTGGTCGGTTGATCCGATTGAAGGACTGCAAAATTAGGGAATTCCGCTTGAACTTTTCGCATGATTAAGTCCTTTGTGTATTGTTCGCTTTCCCAGTGCCCAATATCCATCATGCAGATGTTGCCATCGGGTTCAAAAAACCTGTGATAGCTTACATCTCCGGTGATATAGACATCTGCATTTGCCTGGATGGCAAGGGGCAATAAATCGGATCCTGAGCCCCCACACATGGCTACCGTCTGAATTCGATCCGTTGCAAATGCACTGTGTCGAATGACCTTCAGCCCAAAACACTGTTTGACATGGTTAATGAAGGCCTCAGGAGTCATTGACTCAGATAAGGTCCCTACCACACCATAACCAACCTCTGGATGCGTCTGATCCAAAGCCAGCCATTGGTGTGAAATGGTCTCAAAGGGGTGTGCATCCTTCATGGCTGCCATGACCCTGGAACGGTCACCTGCTGACACCATTACCTCCACCTTTTGCTCTTTGTCTACATGGCGCTTGCCCACCTCACCTACATGGGGGTTTGCACCTTGAGTTGGCATGAAACAACCCTCTCCGTCGGTGACAAAGGCACAATCTTGGTAATGACCAATGCGCCCTGCGCCAGCAGCAAACAAGGCCTCCATGACCTTGCTCATGGATGCGTTAGGCACCATGACTGATAGCTGGAAAAGCTCCCCAGACCTTTTTTGTAAAATCTGAAGGTCAGTGACCTGCATCCTTGCTGCCATCTCATGGCTTACGCCACCCGGTATACTATCCAGGTTGGTATGCAAGGAATACAAGGCAATGTCATGCTTGATTGCCTTTCTGAGGCAGCGTTGAACCAAATCACTGCCAGAAAGGTTACGCAGGGGCTTGAATACAATGGGATGATGTGTCAGGACGAGATTGGCTCCCGATTCAATGGCTTGATCTATCACCGACTCTGTCACATCCAAAGCCACCACAGCTCCGGATAGCTCCATCTCAGGATCGCCAACAGCCAGTCCGCTGTTGTCATAGTCCGCCTGCAGGCTTAATGGCGCCCATTGTTCCAGGGTCTTGATGAGTTGTTTGAGTCGCATACAGTTGAAAATAAAAAGGCCGCCCCAAAGAGACGGCCTTAAAGATATCTGAAAGAATCCGAAGCTTAGCCCTTCTTCTCCATTTCTTTCTTGAGTTTCGCCAATGTCCCAAGATCACCCAAGGTGGTCTTCTCAATTGCTTGGTTTACCTGCTTAGTCGAACGGCCTTTACCAGCAGACTTGTTACCAGGACTGCCTTCACCCGACTCAACCTTCATCTCTGTGTGGGTTTGCGTGTGAGACACAACAACCCGGCGGGCGTCGCGGTTCACTTCAATGATGCGGAATGGAAGCTTTTCACCGACAACAATGTTGCCACCGACTTCTTTACTTGCATGACGTGGTGGGCAATAAGCCTCAAGGCCTGCCTCTTCAAAAATCACAACGTAACCCTTCTCTACTGCTTCTGTCACCATGCCTTCATGGATGCTTCCTGCAGGGAATTCGTTTTCGTAGTTGTCCCATGGATTAACCTGAGCTTGCTTGTGGCCAAGGCTTAAGCGACGGTTTTCCAAGTCAATGTCCAAGACCTTGATCTCAATCTCTGCACCAACAGTGGTGAACTCAGATGGGTGCTTGATCTTCTTGGTCCATGACAAATCAGAGATGTGAACCAAACCATCGATGCCCTCTTCCAATTCAAGGAAGACGCCAAAGTTGGTGAAGTTGCGAACCTTGCCTTTGTGCAAAGAACCCGTTGGGAACTTCTCAACAATTAGGCTCCATGGATCTGGCGTCAATTGCTTAACACCCAGTGACATTTTGCGATCCTCACGATCGATTCCAAGAATGACAGCGTCAATCATGTCACCAACCTTGAAGAAGTCTTGCGCTGAGCGCAAATGTGAACCCCAGCTCATCTCACTTACGTGAACCAAGCCTTCAACACCAGGTGCCACTTCAACGAATGCACCGTAATCAGCAAGAACAATCACCTTGCCCTTGATCTTATCGCCTTCCTTCATTTCAGCACTCAAAGCGTCCCATGGGTGAGCAGATAACTGCTTCACACCAAGCTGTATACGCGTCTTAGCCTCATCAAAGTCAAGAATAACTACATTGATTTTTGCGTCCAACTCAACAATTTCTGATGGGTGACCTACACGGCTCCAAGACAGATCAGTGATGTGAACCAAACCGTCCACGCCACCTAGATCAACAAACACACCGTAGCTGGTGATGTTCTTGACAATGCCTTCGAGAACTTGACCTTTTTCCAATTGGCCAATGATTTCGCGCTTTTGATCTTCAAGGTCAGCCTCAATGAGGGCCTTGTGAGACACAACAACATTCTTGAATTCATGATTGATTTTTACAATCTTGAACTCCATAGCCTTGCCTACATAGACATCGTAATCACGAATGGCCTTCACATCAATTTGTGAACCAGGTAAGAATGCCTCCAGACCAAAGATGTCGACAATCATGCCACCTTTGGTGCGGCACTTAACCAAGCCATTGACAATCTCTTCTGCAGCAAATGCTTCATTCACACGGTCCCATGCTTTGATGGAGCGAGCCTTGCGATGAGAAAGAACCAATTGGCCTAACTTATCCTCTTGTTTGTCAACGTACACTTCCACCTTGTCACCGACTTTCAAATCAGGATTGTAGCGGAACTCGTTAAGGGAAATAATGCCCTCACTTTTGGAACCGATGTCAATGATGACATCGCGATCTGTCATTTTCATAACAAGACCTTCAATCATCTGATTCTCAAGAGTTTCCATCAATGTATCAGCGTACATTTTCTCCATGGACTCGTGGTCACTAGATTTTGTTGTCACGCCTGACTCATGAGCTGCCCAATCAAATGGCGCTTCAACAACGATGACTTGCTCAACGGCTTCATCAGCGTTGTCACCGCGATCCTCAATAGCTGAAACCGTCTTGACTGTGTCGCTTTTTGCTTCTTCAACAACAGCTGGAGCTTCTTCAACAACAGCTGGAGCTTCTTCAGCAACAGGTGCTGCCTCTTCAACGACAGTTGGAGCTTCTTCAACAACTGGTGCTATTTTTGGCTTTGGCTCTGATTTTTTTGGTGCTGCTTTCTTTGCAGGTGCTTTTTTTACAGCTGCCTTTTTAGCAGGGGCCTTTTTAGCAGTTGCCTTTTTAGCAGGGGACTTTTTTTCAGCGGGCTTATCCTCTGACTTGGCTTCCTTTGTGGTTTTGGTGGTGGACTTTGCCGCTGATTCAGTGGCTTTAACGTCCTTGTTGTCAACCTCTTGGTTAACTTCTTGCTCTTTAGACATGAGCTTCGGGTTTTGTATTCAATGACACTGCAGGCAGCTCATCACTGAAGGTTGTTATTATGATCCCTTGAAATGGCCTGCGAATATGCTTCCAATGGGAGCGCAAAGATACTCATTTAGCGCCAAGCAATCAGACACTTGGGCATAAAAAAAAGGGTTGCTCACGCAACCCTTTGATTCGGTAGACTCAACTAAGCATTGAATCGCTTTTTCAACAAGTCAGTTGTGGTTGAACCTGGGCGCTCAATGGCCATACCCATGGAACGATCCCAAATCAAGTTCGCCATGGTACCTAGAGAGCGAGAAACGCCAAACAAGACCGTGTAGAAATCGTATTGGGTCAAGCCATAGTGCATCAAGAGCTGGCCAGAGTGTGCGTCCACATTAGGCCATGGATTCTTCACTTTGCCTGTTGCTTGAAGGATGGCGGGAACCACTTCATAGACAGCAGCAATGACCTTAAACAAGGGGTCTTCTGGCATGTGCTTCATGGCAAATTCACGTTGAGCCATATAGCGGGGATCTGTTTTGCGCAAGACGGCATGACCAAAACCAGGAATCACCTTGCCACTGTCAAGGGTGTTTTGACAGTAAGTCGCAATGTCCTCTTTGGTTGGCATGTCCGAATCGATGCTTTCCAGCATTTCAAGCGTCCATTTGATCACCTCCTGGTTGGCCAATCCATGCAGTGGACCTGCAAGGCCATTCATGCCGGCAGAAAATGACTGATAGGCATCACCCAAAGCAGAGCCAACTAGGTGGACCGCATGTGCAGAGACATTGCCTCCCTCATGATCAGAGTGAATGGTCATGTACAGACGCATCAATTCACGAAATTCAGGGTCGTCAAATCCAAGCATGTGTGCAAAGTTTCCTGCCCAATCTAACTTGGGATCTGGCTCAATATGCTCACCATCATGGTACATGCGTCGGTAGATGTAAGCCGCAACTCGAGGCAAACGAGCTATCAGGTTCATGGCATCTTCATAGGTCGCCTCCCAGTATTCACTCTTTGGCATGCCTTCCGCATAGCGCTTAGCAAATGCAGATTCTGTTCTCAGTGCCATGATGCCCACGTTGAATTGGGTCATGGGGTGTGAGAACGATGGCAAGGCATCAATCGCCTCAAAAACATGGCGAGGAACAATGGCACGTCTAGCCCAATTGTTACTCATGCGACGAACATCATCATCGGTTGGCATTTCATCCATCAATAACAGGGAAAACAAGCCTTCAGGAAGGGGCTCTTCACCACCTGGGTAAGTTGGTAGTTTTTCTTGCAACTCTGGGATGCTGTAGCCACGGAATCGGATGCCCTCTTCAGGATCCAGTTTAGAGGTCTCGCAGATCAATGCGGGCATGCCTCGCTGACCTTGGTACAATTGACGCACCTTGATTTCACCAACCACTTCCTCACCGTGGGCCTTCAAGAAATCCTTGATTTCCTTTTGCTTTTTTGGTAATCTATCAGCGAATTTTTCTTGTATTCGTTCCATGGTTCAGTGTTATTTCAAATTCTTGCCGGGGTACACAGCTGAGTCGCCCAACATTTCTTCGATTCTCAGCAGTTGATTGTATTTGGCCATGCGATCAGAGCGTGATGCAGAACCTGTTTTGATTTGGCCTGTATTCAAAGCAACTGCCAAATCTGCAATGCTTGAATCTTCCGTTTCACCCGAGCGATGACTCATCACTGTGGTCATGCCATTGCGCTGTGCCAATCGAACCGTATCAATGGTCTCAGACAAGGTGCCAATCTGATTGATCTTCACCAAGACTGAATTGGCACATTGCTCTTTGATCCCTCTCGCAACCCTTTTTGCATTGGTCACAAACAAATCATCACCAACCAATTGAACCTTGTCCCCCATGGCATTCATCATCTTGGACCATCCGGACCAGTCGTCCTCATCCAAACCATCCTCCAGGGAAATGATGGGGTATTTGTTAACCCAATCGCCCCAGTAGTCAATCAAGGCATCGGCATCAAGGGTTCTCCCATCTGAATGAGAGAAGGTGTAGAGACCCGTCTTGGCATCATAGAGTTCTGTCATGGCAGCATCCATGGCAATCCCCATGTCCTCACCCGGTCGGTAACCAGCCTTTTCAATCGCCATCAAGACCAACTCAATAGCCTCTTCATTGCTTTGGATATTGGGAGCAAAGCCCCCTTCATCACCCACATTGGTGCTGTAACCCTTGGACGACAAGACCGATTTTAAATGATGAAACACTTCCGTGCCCATTCTCAAGGCATGGCTGAAGGATTCTGCGCCTGTTGGCATGACCATGAATTCTTGGAAGTCAATGGAATTGTCAGCATGGGAACCGCCATTGAGGATGTTCATCATGGGGACTGGCATAGTCACAGCAGTGACGCCGCCTATGTATTGGTATAGTGGCAATCTGGTGGACTGTGCCGCTGCATGCGCAGCAGCCATGCTCACTGAAAGGATAGCATTGGCACCAAGGTTGCCCTTGTTCTCCGTACCATCTGCCTCAATCATGATCCGATCGATCTCAGCTTGATCTGTCACATCCAGCCCAATCACAGCTTCTGCTAATGTGTCATTGACATTTTCAACAGCCTGCAAAACAGACTTACCCATGTAATAAGACATGTCACCATCTCTCAACTCAACTGCTTCATGCGCGCCTGTTGACGCCCCTGATGGCACAGCTGCCCGGCCCATTGAACCATCCTCCGTATAGACCTCAGTCTCCAAAGTTGGGTTACCTCGTGAATCGAGGATTTGTCTTGCGTGGATTCCGTTAATGATTGGCATGGTGTTTACTTTTTTGACATGTTGTCGGTGAACTGCTTGAACAGGTAGCGCGAATCGTGTGGTCCTGGTGAAGCTTCGGGGTGGTATTGCACACTGAATACAGGGGCCTTGGTCATGCGAATACCTGCCACTGTTCCATCATTCAGGTGTTTGTGGGTAAGCTCAAGCTCATCATGAGCCATGACATCATCCATGTTCACAGCAAAGCCATGATTTTGTGAGGTGATCTCCCCTTTACCTGTCAACAGGTTTTTGACGGGGTGATTAATCCCACGATGACCGTGGTGCATCTTGAAAGTGGATAGGCCGTTGGCCAATGCGATCATCTGGTGACCTAAGCAAATGCCAAACACCGGCTTGCCTGAAGCAATCAGTGACTTAGTGGTTTCAATCAAGGCAAGAGATGCTGAAGGGTCGCCAGGTCCATTGCTTAAGAAATAGCCGTCTGGCTGGCTGGCTGATAGGGTGCCGAAATCGGTATCATAAGGGTATACAGTGACATGACAGCCCTCGTTGACCAAACAATTCAGGATGTTTCGCTTAACGCCAAGATCTAAAGCTGCAACATGGTATGGCGCATTTTCATCACCCAAAGTGTACACTGTTTGGGTGCTCACTTGAGAACATAGCTCTAGGCCATCCATCGAAGGGCTCCCTTTCAGGGACACTTCCATGGCTTCCCAGTCCAACTCTGTGCTGATGACACCATTCATTGACCCCTTCTCTCGAAGGTGTCTCACCAAGGCTCGCGTGTCAACATCAGAGACTGCAACAGTCTGATTATCGGCAAGGAAGCTAGCCAAATCCTGGTCGCTTCTTGCCCTTGATGCCGTGTCACTGAAACTGCGGCAGATCAATCCGGCAATTTGAACTTTGTCATGTTCAGATTCATTGAGAGTCACCCCATAGTTGCCAATGTGTGATGCTGCAGTCACCATGATCTGGCCTTTGTAGCTGGGATCTGTGAAGATTTCTTGGTAGCCGGTCATCCCGGTATTGAAGCAAACCTCGCCGGATGCCGTGCCGTCCATACCTGTGGCATAGCCCGCAAATCGCGTTCCGTCTTGGAGAAGTATTCTGGCTTGTTTTTTCATCATGGCGTTAAACCTATTTCACAGGCATAAAAAAAGGACAAGGGGCGACCCTCATCCTTTGCAAGTTAGCACGAGATTCACGTTAATTACTCAGCGTTCTCCTCAGTGGTTTCCTTTGCATCAGCAGGTGACTCTGTGGCTACTTCAGCAGCTGGTTCTGCTTCAACAGCTACAGCTTTCTTGCTGCGGCGGGTGGATTTACTTTTCTTAGGCTCATTGCCATACAAGTCGTTGTAGTCAACGAGCTCGATCATAGCCATGGACGCATTGTCACCAAGTCGATTACCCGTCTTGATGATGCGTGTGTAACCGCCTGGGCGATCAGCAATCTTAACTGACACCTCGCGGAAAAGTTCAGTTACTGCATGCTTATCCTTCAAATAGGAGAAGACAGTTCGGCGATTGTGGGTGCTGTCAACTTTGCAGCGAGTCACCAATGGCTCAACATATTTGCGGAGTTCTTTGGCTTTGGCCAAGGTGGTATTGATCCGCTTATGCATGATCAGAGATACTGCCATGTTGCTCAACATCGCCTTTCGGTGAGATGGTGTGCGGCCTAAATGGTTGAATTTTTTACCGTGACGCATGATTCAATTAGTCCTTATCTAGTTTATACTTGCTTGTGTCCATGCCAAAGGCTAGACCAAGTTTTACTACCACATCCTCCAACTCAGTGAGTGACTTCTTGCCGAAGTTGCGGAATTTCATCAAATCAGCCTTAGAGTATGAAACCAAGTCAGCTACGGTTTCAACTTCTGCAGCCTTGAGGCAGTTCAGTGCGCGAACACTCAACTCCAACTCAACCAAGGTCTTCTTCAAGAGCTTGCGCATCTCCAAAACTTCCTCGTCATAGGTCTCTGTTTCAGCTGTTGGTTGATCCTCTGGAATCATGCGCTCATCAGTGAACAGGTAAAAATGCTGAATCAAAATGCTTGCTGCATCAGTCAAAGCTTCCTTTGGGGATACGCTGCCATCAGTCACAATGTCAAAAATCAACTTTTCAAAGTCAGTCTTCTGCTCTACGCGGAAGTTCTCAACGTTGTACTTGACGTTCTTGATTGGGGTATAGATGGAATCAATAGCTATCGTTCCCAAAGGAGCATCTGCTTTCTTGTTTTCCTCAGAAGGCACATAGCCACGACCCTTTTCGATGGTCAATTCAATCTCCAAAGTCACAGACTTGTCCATCTGGCAAATCACAAACTCAGGGTTGAGCACTTGGAATGCAGACATGAAAGAACCCAAATCACCAGCAGTCAAGGTTTCTTGACCTGTGATGGATACTTTGACTGTTTCATTGTCACTTTCCTCAATCTGGCGCTTCAAGCAAACTTGCTTGAGGTTAAGAATGATTTCTGTGACATCTTCCACGACACCAGTGATAGTAGAGAACTCATGCTCAACGCCGCTGATGCGAAGTGAGGTGAAAGCATGGCCTTCAAGTGAGTTCAACAAAACACGGCGAAGCGCATTGCCTACAGTTAGACCATAACCCGGCTCGAGTGGTCGGAATTCAAATTGGCCTTCTGTGTCAGTTGTGCTGTTCAGAATGACCTTGTCAGGTTTTTGAAATTGAAGAATTGCCATTTTTACTTGGAATAAAGTTCGACGATTAGCTGCTCCTTGATGTTTTCGGTGATCATGTCACGCTGAGGAATGGAGAGCATTGTTCCTGCCATAGTAGCTGAATTCCACTCCAACCAAGGTTGAGGTGACTCGAGATTAGTCAAGGACTCAGTGATTGCAGACATGGACTTAGAACGCTCACGTACAGCAATGACATCACCTGGCTTTACTTGGTATGAAGGAATATTCAACACCTCACCATTGATCGTGATGTGACGGTGAGATACCAACTGTCTAGCACCACGACGTGTGGGCGAAATCGACAGCTTGTAAACCACGTTGTCCAAACGGCTTTCACACAGTTGAAGCAAAACTTCACCGGTAACACCTTTTGATCGCTGCGCCTTGTCAAACAAGATGCGGAACTGCTTCTCAAGGATGCCGTAAGTGTACTTTGCCTTTTGCTTTTCAGCAAGCTGCATAGAGTATTCTGACTTCTTGCCGCGCTTGCGACGGAAGCCATGCTGACCAGGAGGGTAATTGCGCTTGTCAAGTGACTTATCTGCGCCAAAAATCGGCTCTCCATATCGGCGAGCAATCTTAGTTAGGGGACCACGGTAACGTGCCATATCAGTTATTCAATTAATCAGTTAAACGCGACGGCGCTTGGATGGACGACATCCGTTGTGGGGAATTGGCGTGATGTCAATGATTTCAGTGACTTCAATGCCCGTATTGTGGAGGCTTCGGATGGCGCTTTCGCGACCATTACCTGGACCTTTCACATAAACCTTTACTTTACGTAGTCCAGCTTCCATTGCTACTCCAGCAGCATCTTCAGCAGCAACTTGTGCAGCGTAAGGGGTGTTTTTCTTGGAACCGCGGAATCCCATTTTGCCTGCAGATGACCATGAGATCACTTGACCTTGTGTGTTGGTCAGGGCAATTATGATGTTGTTGAATGTTGAGCTAATGTGCGCTTCACCCACAGCTTCAACTTTCACACGGCGTTTTTTGGTCGATTTTGCCATCGTCAATCAGTTTTTATTTGGTGACCTTTTTCTTGTTCGCAACCGTTTTACGCTTACCCTTTCTCGTGCGAGAATTGTTCTTGGTACGCTGACCACGAAGTGGCAAACCATTACGGTGACGGATGCCACGTTGGCAACCAATATCCATCAATCGCTTGATGTTCATTTGAGTTTCTGAACGCAATTCACCTTCGACAGTCATGTCTTCAGAAATAAAGTTACGGATCGATTGAACTTGCTCATCAGTCCAATCTTGGACTTTGATGTTTACATCAATCTTAGCTGATTCCAGAATCTCACGAGATTTGGAACGGCCAATGCCGTAGATATACGTCAAGCCGATTTCTCCGCGCTTGTTTTTTGGTAGGTCAATGCCTGCTATACGTGCCATGTCTATTCAATGATCAATTATCCCTGGCGCTGCTTGAGCTTGGGGTTCTTTTTGTTAATGATATAAAGCCGCCCTTTTCTGCGGACAATTTGGCAATCCGCACTGCGCTTTTTTAGTGATGCTCTTACTTTCATGATGGATACTTCAATTCAATGGATTAGTAGCGGTATACAATGCGTGCTTTCGTGAGATCATAAGGAGACATCTCCAATTTGACCCGGTCACCTGGCAACAATTTGATGTAGTGCATTCTCATTTTACCTGAGATATGCGCTGTGACAACGTGACCATTCTCCAACTCCACAGTGAACATGGCGTTAGACAGGTTACTTGTGATGGTTCCATCTTGTGATATGGCGTCTTGCTTGCTCACAGCTACATCATATTACTTCGACCTCGGAGACGACTTCCGTCCATCAATCCGTCGTAGTGGCGATTCAACAAATAGCTCTCAACCTGCATGAGTGTGTCAAGGACAACGCCCACAATAATCAGAAGGGATGTACCTCCGTAGAACTGAGCCCATTGCATATTCAAGCCAAGGTTCATTACAATCCCAGGAAGGATTGCGATGAAGGCAAGAAGGATGGCGCCCGGCAAAGTGATTTTTGCCAAGGTGTCATCAATGAACATGCTGGTAGAATGGCCTGGCTTGAGGCCGGGGATGAATCCACCGTTACGCTTCAAGTCATCAGCCATTTGATCTGTGTTGATCTGTACAGCTGTGTAAAAGTACGTGAAGATCAAAATCATGATGGCAAAGACAAAATTGTACCAGAAACCTTGAATATTTCCAAATATGTCAATCATCCAGCTGGCTTCAATACCTGTGTACTGAACCACGGTCATAGGAATAAACATCAAGGCTTGAGCAAAGATGATGGGCATCACACCGGATGCGTTCACTTTCAATGGCAAGTATGAGCGTCCAAGGCTTTTGGTTGCTCCACCTGCAACACGTTTAGCGTATTCCAAAGGAATCTGTCTAACGGCTTGCGTCAATGCAATGGCAAAAAGGAAGACCAAATAAAGACTGACCATTTCCAAAAGGAAGACGATCCAACCACCACCTGTCACACCAAGCTGTGTGGCCAATTCTTGGAAGAAGGCCTGAGGCAACGTAGCAATGATACCAATCATGATCAGCAAAGAAATGCCGTTTCCAATGCCCTTGTCAGTGATTTTCTCACCCAACCACATGGCAAACACAGTGCCTGCAATGATCACAGTCCAAGCCAGGAACCAGAAGGTGCCCATCGGAATGGTGATTTCAACACCTTGATACATCAAATTGGTTATGTAACCAGGCGCTTGCGCTCCAACAATTAGAATCGTTAGGTAACGTGTGATTTGATTGAGTTTTCGGCGTCCACTTTCGCCCTCCTTTTGCATTTTCTGGATGCTTGGCACAGCCAATCCAGCCAACTGAATCACAATGGATGCAGAGATGTAAGGCATGATACCCAGGGCTAAAATGGAGGCGTTGGAGAATGCCCCGCCTGAAAAGGCGTTGATCAAACCAAGCAAACCTTCACTGGACTGGTTTTGCAACTGAGCCAAACTAGTGGGATCAATACCTGGTAACACGACGTTTGCGCCGATGCGGTACACCAATAGAAGTCCTGCCGTCAAGATGATCTTGTCGCGGAGTTCCTGGATGCCCCAGATGTTTTTGATCGTTTGGAAGAAGCGATTCATGGCTTAAATAGTTTCAGCTGTTCCACCGGCTGCCTCGATGGCTGCCTTTGCCGTTGCACTGAATTTATGCGCAGTCACAGTCAATTTTGCCTTTAGCTCTCCACGACCAAGAATCTTGATCAAGTCCTTCTTCTGGCATAAACCATTGCTCATCAACACCTCTTGGGTGATTGCTGTAGCTTTCTTCTCATCAGCCAACATTTGTAGCACGTCCAAGTTGATACCTTGGTACTCTACACGGTTGGGGTTAGTGAAGCCAAACTTTGGCACTCGACGTTGCAATGGCATTTGACCACCTTCAAAGCCCACTTTTCGTGAGTAACCTGAACGTGACTTGGCTCCTTTGTGGCCACGGCTTGCCGTACCACCAGAACCAGAACCTTCACCACGACCGAGTCGTTTGGAGGTTTGAATGGAACCCTTTGCGGGTTTAAGTTGATTCAAAGACATCTTCTGATTTATTTGATTTCTTCAACAATAACGAGGTGGCTGATCTTGCGGATCATACCAATGATCTGAGGAGAGCCATCATGCTCGACCTCTTGATTGATTCTGCGTAGGCCTAGGGCCCTTAACGTAGCGCGTTGGCTTTCTGGTCGGCCAATAATGCTGCGGGTTTGTTTGATGCGATAACGTGTCATGTCCTTGGATTAACCGTTGAATACTTTACTGATAGAGATGCCACGCGAGCGAGCAACTTGGTGCGCATCGCGCATCTTGTGCAAGGCATCGAATGTTGCTTTAACTAGGTTGTGTGGATTGGATGAACCCTTGGATTTCGCCAAGACATCATGCACACCAACACACTCAAGCACTGCGCGCATAGCGCCACCAGCAATCACTCCGGTACCGGAAGATGCAGGGCGCAAGAATACACGAGCTCCACCAAATTTACCGTCTTGCTCATGTGGCAAGGTGCTTTTGATGATAGGAAAGCGGAACAAATTCTTCTTTGCATCATCAATGCCTTTGGTTATAGCTTCAGAAACTTCCTTGCTTTTCCCCAATCCATAGCCACCAATGCCATTCTCGTCTCCAACAACTACAATAGCTGTGAAACCGAATGAACGACCACCTTTGGTTGCTTTTGTGACGCGTTGAATACCGACCAATTTGTCGACCAACTCCAAGCCACTTGGCTTAATTTTACGTGTAGTAATACCTTTCATAACTCAATTAAAATTTCAAACCGCCTTCACGAGCGCCTTCAGCTAGTGCTTTGACGCGACCATGGTAGAGAAAACCACCGCGATCAAATGATACTGTTTCAATGCCTTTGCCTTTTGCAACTTCAGCCAGCTTCATGCCAACTTGCTTTGCAACATCCGTCTTATTGCCTTCAAATCCCAACTTCAATGAAGCAGCAGTGGCCAGTGTTTTGCCATTGACATCATCAATGATTTGTGCATAGATTTCCTTGTTACTTCGGAATACCGCAAGACGAGGGCGATCCGCTGTGCCATTGACCACCTTGCGAACACGCAGGTGTATACGTTGACGTTTTGTTATTGCTTTTTTCATGCTTTCTATGAATTATGCTTTACCACTTGCAGATTTACCAGCTTTCTTGCGAACGATCTCGCCCATGTAGCGAACACCTTTTCCTTTGTATGGTTCAGGCTTACGGAAACTGCGAATTTTTGATGCAACCATGCCAACCAAATGCTTGTCATGAGACGTTAAAATGATTCTGGGTGCCTTACCCTTAACCATTTCTGTGCTAACCTTACAATCTTCTGGCACACGTACCATGATGTTGTGAGAGTATCCCAATGAAAGGTCCAATACTTGGCCTTGATTGCTTGCGCGGAAACCCACACCAATCAATTCCAATGTTTTGGTGTAACCTTCAGTGACCCCGATAACCATGTTGGCTAACAAAGCGCGCGTCAGACCGTGCATGGCACGGTCCGTTCGACTGTCAGATGGCCGGTTGACCAAAATGACATTCTCTTCTTGTGAAACGGTGATACCGCCTACAATGGCTTGGGTCAAAGTGCCCAATTTTCCACTAATTGTAACCATGCCATTGGCGATGTTTACTTCTACGCCGGGAGGCACAGTGATGGGAGCTTTTCCTATTCTTGACATCTTTCAATAACTTAATAAACGAAACAAAGAATTTCACCACCAATGCTAAGTGCACGGGCAGCTTTATCTGTCATCACACCCTGAGATGTAGTTACAATCGCAACGCCTAATCCGTTTTTCACGCGGGGAAGGTCATTGTGGTTTTTGTAGGTTCGTAGACCTGGGCGCGAAATGCGCTTCAAGCCACGAATCACGGGCTGCTTGGTCATGCTGTCATACTTAAGAGCAACTTTCAAGGTGCCCTGAGGGCCTGTAGCATCAACTTTATAACCGCGGATGAATCCTTGCTCTTCAAGGATTTTAGCAATTTCAACTTTGACGTTACTGGACGGAAGTTCAACAACGGTGTGACGAGCTTGTGCACCATTGCGCAAGCGGGTAAGAAAATCGGAGATTGGATCTGAATGCATAATTTCTTCTTGTTATAGCTTTTTTAGAAGCTGCTCTTTTTCACCCCTGGGATCAAGCCCTTGAGGGCCATCTCACGGAAGGTGACACGGGAAAGGCCAAATTGGCGCATATAGCCACGAGGGCGACCAGTGAGTTTGCAACGGTTGTGTAAACGAACAGGAGATGCGTTTTTTGGGAGTCTCTGCAAGCCAGCAAAATCGCCAGCTTCTTTAAGTGCCTTGCGCTTTTCAGCATACTTGGCAACAGTTGCCTCGCGTTTGCGCTCGCGCGCTTTCATTGATTCTTTTGCCATGTCTTACTTTTTAAGGGGCATTCCAAATGCTTTCAAAAGCGCCTTGCTTTCTTTATCTGTATTGGCATTGGTCACAAATGTGATATCCATACCAGCAATGCGGTTCACCTTGTCGATTTCAATCTCAGGGAAAATGATTTGCTCTTTGATGCCCATGGTCAAGTTACCTCGTCCATCAAAACCTTGCTTGACACCTTGGAAGTCACGAACACGTGGCAAGGCAGAAACAAACAGTCGCTCCATGAATTCATACATGCGCTCACCACGCAAGGTGACACGGGCGCCGATTGGCATGCCTTTACGCAATTTGAAATTGGACACGTCTTTCTTAGACTTGGTCATGACAGCCATTTGGCCAGCAATTATTGTCATTTCCTCAACGGCATACTGAACGAGTTTCTTGTCAGAAACTGCAGCACCGACACCTTGACTTAGAACAATTTTCTCTAGACGAGGAACTTGCATCTTATTGGTGTAGCCAAATTCCTCCATCAATGCAGGAACGACTTTCTCTTTGTAGTTTTTCTTGAGTGTAGGTTCCATTACTTAATGATATCACCGGTTTTCTTAGCGTAACGAACAACCTTACCATCCTCAATCCGGCGACCCACACGTGTGGCTTGGTCACCGATCATGAGCATCAAGTTAGACAAGTGAATGGGAGCTTCCATTTTCACAATGCCACCTTGAGGGCTAGTTGCTGAAGGTTTTTGATGCTTGGTAACCAAGTTCAAACCTTCAATGACAGCGCGATGCTGCTTAGGGATCATGCGGATCACACGGCCACTCTGGCCCTTCGCAGTACCTGCGATGACCATGACGGTGTCTCCTGTTTTGATGTGGAATTTTGCCATCTTAATAAATAATTACAGCACTTCAGGTGCTAAAGAGACAATCTTCATGAACTGCTTGTCACGCAATTCACGAGCGACAGGACCAAATACACGAGTACCCTTCATTTGACCCGCCTCATCCAACAACACACATGCATTGTCATCAAAACGAATGTAGGATCCATCAGGGCGACGCACTTCTTTCTTGGTGCGAACGACCACTGCACGAGTAACGGTGCCTTTTTTTGTATTGCCACCTGGTGTGGCATCCTTGACAGTGACGACAATTTTGTCACCCAAACGCGCGTAGCGACGCTTGGTGCCACCTAGTACACGAATCACCAAGACTTCCTTGGCGCCAGTATTGTCCGCAACGCGGAGACGAGATTCTGTCTGTAACATGCTTACTTAGCTCTTTCGATTATTTCAACAACGCGCCAGCACTTGGTGCGGCTTATTGGTCGGCTTTCCATGATGCGAACGGTATCGCCAACACCACAGTCATTAGCTTCATCATGCGCATGAAACTTTTTACTGAACGTGAGGAACTTGCCATACTTGGCATGCTTGACACGACGAGAAACATTGACAGTCACCGTCTTGTCCATGGCGGAACTGGTGATTGTGCCAATACGCTCTTTGCGAAGATTACGTTGATTTTCCATGGTATAGATTATGCTTTACGTGTGCTTATTTCAGTAGCCATGCGAGCAACGTCCTTGCGGATAGCGCTAATCCGCATGGGATTTTCCAGTGGACTGATCCGATTCACTCGCCTCATATCAGCAAGTTCACTTTTCACTTCAGCCAGCTTGGCTTGAAGATCTTGGTCAGAGAGATTTCGAATTTCTTCGTTATTCATAGCTCAGATTATAGCGCCTGCAAATCGCGACGTGTGACTAATTTGGTTTTAACAGGAAGCTTCTGCGCAGCTAAGCGAAGGGCTTCTTTTGCAACATCTTCAGGGACGCCATCTAGCTCAAAGAGCATGCGGCCTGGCTTGACAACAGCTGCCCAGTATTCGACATTACCCTTACCCTTACCCATACGAACCTCAAGCGGTTTCTTGGTGATAGGTTTGTCTGGGAAGATGCGAATCCACAACTGACCCTGACGCTGCATGTAGCGAGTAGCTGCAATACGAGCTGACTCAATTTGGCGAGATGTCATCCAGACATCTTCCAGGGATTTGATGCCGTAGGATCCAAATGAAAGCTCTGTGCCACGCTGGGCATTGCCTTTCATTCGGCCTTTGAACATCTTACGGTGTTTTGTACGCTTTGGCTGTAACATGACCTAATAGATTAAGCATTACGGTTTGGGCGGTTGCGACTTGCGCCGCTGCCACGATTCTTACTAGCACCACCACCAGCACCACCACTACCAGAACGCTTTGCAGGTCCAAGGATGTTGGATAGGTCCTTCTTGCCATAGACTTCACCTTTCATGATCCATACTTTGACGCCCAAACGGCCGTAAGTTGTATGTGCCTCAGCAAGATGGTAGTCAATATCTGCACGGAAAGTATGCAATGGGGTACGTCCTTCTTTGAATTTCATGGAGCGAGCAATCTCAGCACCATTCAATCGGCCGCTGATCTGCACCTTGATGCCTTCAGCACCCATGCGCATGGTACTACCCATAGCCATTTTCACTGCGCGACGGAAAGACACACGGCCTTCCAATTGGCGGGCAATGGAATCAGCAACCAAGATAGCGTCCAATTCTGGGCGCTTGATCTCATGGATGTTCAATTGAACGTCCTTTTTGGTCAACTTCTTCAATTCTTCTCTGAGCTTGTCGACTTCAGTTCCGCCTTTGCCAATGATGACGCCAGGACGAGCTGTTGCAATGGTCACAGTCACCACCTTGAGCGAACGCTCAATAACGATGCGAGACACATTGGCACGAGACAAGCGCGTGTTGATGTATTTGCGGATGGCGAAATCTTCAGCGATTTTCTCGCCAAAATTTTTGCCTCCAAACCAGTTGGATTCCCAACCACGGATATAACCTAAGCGGTTACCAATTGGATTTGTTTTTTGTCCCATTATTTGGCGTCATTTACTTCGTTGGACGATGTGGTGTCTAAAGATTGATCAGCTGATACAATCATGGTTACATGATTGGAACGCTTGCGGATGCGGTGAGCGCGACCCTGTGGTGCAGGGCGAATGCGCTTGAGCATGCGGGCAGAAGCCACTTCAATCTTTGAAACAACCAAGGTTGTTCCCTCAACTGTTGATTCTTCATTCTTGGTTTCCCACACATTCAGTGCAGACAACAAAAGTGTTTCTAAGCGACCAGAAGCCTCTTTAGAACTGTGCTTCAATACATACAATGCCTTCGTGACTTCCATGCCGCGAATTAGATCTGCCATCAAGCGCATCTTTCGAGGCGATGTAGGGCAGTTGCGAAGGTGCACCATGGCAACTTTTTTCTTAGCAGCCTTGATGGCTTCTGAACGATTTTTCTTTCTTGATCCCATGACAGCTTATTTCTTTTTGTTTCCACCATGACCACGGAAAGTACGCGTTGGAGAAAATTCTCCCAACTTGTGACCTACCATGTTTTCAGTGACATAAACAGGAATGAAAGTCTTGCCGTTATGAACAGCAATGGTTTGACCAACAAAATCTGGACTGATCATGGAAGCGCGAGACCAAGTCTTGATGACGGTCTTTTTATTAGCTTCTACATTGGCCACCACTCGCTTTTCAAGCTTGTAGTGAATGAATGGGCCTTTTTTAAGAGAACGTGCCATGATTACTTCTTACGTTTTTCAATGATGTAACGATTACTCGGCTTTTTCTTTGAGCGAGTTTTAAATCCTTTTGCAGGAATGCCGTTGCGTGAACGTGGATGTCCACCAGATGCACGGCCTTCACCACCACCCATTGGGTGATCCACTGGGTTCATTGCCACACCACGTGTGCGTGGACGACGACCCAACCAGCGGCTGCGACCAGCCTTACCTGAAACAATCTGCGCGTGATCAGAATTGGAGACAACGCCTATGGTTGCCATGCCTTCTGCAAGGATCATGCGCAATTCACCTGAAGGCATTTTGATGGTAGCATACTTGCCGTCACGGGCTGCTAACTGTGCAAATGCACCAGCGCTACGCGCAATGACACCACCTTGACCAGGGTGCAATTCAATGTTGTGAATGATGGTACCCAACGGAATCTCAGAGATTTTCATGGCATTGCCAACCTTAGGGGCTGAACCTTCACCTGATTGAATCACTGCGCCAACCTCAAGGCCACTTGGGGCAATGATGTAGCGCTTCTCTCCGTCTGCATAAAACAACAATGCGATGAATGCTGAACGGTTTGGATCATACTCGATGGACTTGACCGTAGCTGGAACAGCTGCCTTGTCACGTTTGAAATCGATGATGCGGTAGCGTTGCTTGGCACCTCCGCCAATGTAACGCATAGTCATCTTACCACTGTTATTCCGACCACCTGAACGGCGCTTAGCTACAGTTAAAGACTTTTCTGGCTTGCTCTCTGTCAGGTCTGCATAGTCATTGACTGTGCGAAAACGCTGTCCAGGAGTAATTGCTTTGAGTTTACGTATCGCCATGATGCTTAGATATTGCCGTAAATGTCAATAGTCTCTCCACTTTGGAGATCAATGATGGCCTTCTTGTAGGAGCTGTTACGCCCAGCAAGAACACCTGCTTTGGTGTGGCGCACAACGCGCTTAGCCGGCATGATGCATGTGCGAACACTTGCAACGCTCACGCCATATACTAATTCAACAGCCTTTTTGATCTGAATCTTGTTGGCTGTCTTTTTAACCACAAAAGCATACCGGTTGCGATCTTCAACATCTGCTGAAGCTTTCTCCGAAATGAGGGGTCGAATGATGATGTCCTCCATTACTTTGTGATTAATGAGTTTTCAATTTTGTCTATTGCCCCTTCTGTTAGGATAAGCGTTCCAGCATTCAAAATCGCATAAGTGCTTAATTCTGACACAGTTACCACTTTAGATCCCTCAAAATTGCGGGATGACAAATATACTGCTTTATCCTGGTCTGCCAAGACAACCATGGATTTCTTCCCTTTAAGGCCTAAGGCGCTGATTACCTGACTGTAGCCCTGGGTGTTGGGGGCATCCATGCTGAACTTATCCATCACAATGATGTGAGAGTCGGCTGCCATGGTGCTCAATGCAGAGCGACGAGCCAACATCTTCAGCTTTTTATTCAATTTAAAACTGTAGCTGCGGGGACGAGGACCAAAGATGGTACCACCACCGCGGAACAATGGAGAACGCATGCTGCCATGACGTGCACCACCAGTACCCTTTTGCTTGTGGAGTTTCTTTGTAGTTCGAGAAATTTCACCACGCTCCTTTGCCTTGGACGTACCCTGGCGTTGGTTGGCGAGGTATTGTTTCACGTCCAAATACATGGCGTGATCACTGGGTGTAATGCCATAGACCTCCTTGCTCAATGTCGCCTTGCGACCTGAATCTTTACCCTCTTGAGTGACAATATTCACTTTCATTATTTCTCAACGATTACCATTGACTGCTTGGCTCCAGGAATTGATCCTTTAACCACAATCATGCTGTGTTCAACATCTACTTTCAACACCTCAAGGTTTGTCACCTTGATGCGATCGTTGCCCATACGGCCTCCCATACGCATGCCCTTGAAGACACGAGATGGTGAGGAACCTGCTCCAATAGAACCCGGTGCGCGCAAACGATTGTGTTGACCGTGTGTGGCTTGACCCACACCGGCAAAGTTGTGACGCTTTACAACGCCTTGAAAGCCTTTACCCTTGCTTGTGCCTACTACGTCAACAAAGTCACCTTCAGCGAATATGGAAACGGTGAGCTCATCGCCCAGTTTCACATCTTCAGAGAAGCTGTCAAATTCTACGTACTTAGTTTTTGCAGAGGTTTTCGCTTTGGCAGCGTGGCCGGAGGCAGCTTGGTTAGGACGCTTAGCGTCCTTGAAACCGATCTGCACGGCGTTGTAACCATCGACATCGTCCGATTTAAGCTGAGTCACCGTACAGGGACCCAACTCAATCACAGTGCACGGGAAATTTTTCCCATCTGCACCGAAGATGCTGGTCATTCCGATTTTTTTGCCAATTAGTCCAGGCATAATACTATGATATTAAACTTTAATTTCTACTTCAACCCCACTAGGCAACTCCAACTTCATCAACGCATCAATGGTTTTGCTGGAAGAGCTATAGATATCTAACAGACGCTTGTAGTTGGATAACTCAAATTGCTCGCGAGATTTTTTGTTAACGTGCGGAGATCGCAATACCGTGTAGATACGCTTGTTTGTTGGCAATGGAATAGGCCCATTGACAACAGCACCCGTGCTCTTGACTGTTTTAACGATTTGCTCTGCACTCCGATCGACCAAGTTGTGGTCGTAGGATTTCAGTTTGATGCGGATTTTTTGACTCATGATTCGCTTCGGTTATTAGGCTCCCTTCACAGCCTCAATGACTGCTTCAGAAATATTGTTAGGCGTTGCGGCGTAATGGCTGAATTCCATGGTAGAACTGCCACGACCAGACGTGATGGTGCGTAAGCTGGTTACGTAACCAAACATTTCGCTCAATGGCACTTCAGCTTTGACCACGGAATCACCTTCCTTGGTGTCCATGCCTTGAACCACGCCACGGCGTTTGTTGAGGTCTCCCACAACGTCTCCCATGGCGTTTTCTGGCATGATAACTTCCATCTTCATGATTGGTTCCAAGATGACCGGAGATGCCTTTTTAGCCGAAGAACGGAAGCCAAGCTTTCCAGCTTGCTCAAAGGACAACTGATCAGAGTCAACAGGGTGGAATGAACCATCCTTCAATGTCACCTTCATGGTGTCAATTCCGTAGCCAGCCAAGGGGCCATTGACCATGGCATTCTTGAATCCTTTCTCAACAGATGGAATAAATTCACGAGGCACATTGCCACCTTTGACTTCATTCACAAACTGCAAGTCGCCTTCGAAGTCTTCATCAACGGGTCCAATCGTGAAGACGATGTCTGCAAATTTACCGCGGCCACCTGTCTGCTTCTTGTATGTTTCACGGTGGCTGACGGTCTCGTTCAATGCCTCCTTGTACTGAACCTGAGGTGCACCTTGGTTGCATTCAACCTTGAATTCACGTCGCATGCGGTCAACAAGGATGTCCAAATGCAATTCGCCCATACCACTGATCACAGTCTGACCGGTTTCCTCATCCGTGACAACACGGAAAGTTGGATCTTCTTCTGCCAATTTAGCCAATGCCATACCCATCTTGTCCATGTCAGCCTGTGACTTAGGTTCAACAGCTATGCCAATCACTGGCTCAGGGAATGTCATAGATTCCAATACGATGGGATGTTTTTCAGCTGCAAGGGTATCGCCTGTGCGAATGTCCTTGAAACCAACACCTGCACCAATATCACCAGCCTCAATTGTAGGAATGGCATTCTGCTTGTTGGAGTGCATTTGGAAGATGCGAGAAATACGCTCCTTCTTCATGGTTCGCATGTTTTTCACGTAAGAACCTGCATCGGTTGATCCAGAGTATACACGGAAAAAGCACAACCGGCCAACAAATGGGTCCGTCGCAATCTTGAAAGCAAGGGCTGAGAATGGCTCATCTACGGATGGCTTGCGAGACTCTTCCTCACCTGTATCAGGGTTCTCACCAGTGATAGCTTCCACATCCAAAGGGGATGGCAAATAAGACATCACCGCATCCAACATAGTTTGCACACCTTTATTCTTGAAGGCGGAGCCACAGAAGACAGGCGTAATTTTCATTTCAATGGTGCCTTTACGAATAGCAGCAACCATTTCCTCTCGAGTGATGCTATCGGGATCCTCAAAGAACTTTTCCAACAGGTTGTCATCAAATTCAGCAATAGCTTCAACCAATTTCTCTCGGTACTCATCGACAGTCTCAACCAATTCAGCAGGAATTTCTACTTCCTTGTAAGTCATGCCTTGGGTGTCATCGTTCCAAATAATGGCACGCTTATCCAACAAGTCAACGATGCCTTTGAATTCTCCTTCAGCACCGATTGGCACTTGCATCACCAAAGGATTGCCTTTCAAACGGTCGCCAATTTGGCTGACTACCTCAAAGAAATCTGCACCGGTACGGTCCATCTTGTTGACAAACACCATGCGTGGCACGGCGTATTTTGTTGCCTGACGCCAAACAGTTTCCGTTTGAGGCTGAACACCACCGACGGCACAAAGCAATGCAACAGCACCATCCAATACGCGCAATGAACGCTCTACCTCAACAGTGAAATCAACGTGCCCAGGGGTGTCAATGATATTGACCTTGTACTCTTCAGATTCTGGAATGGCCTGGCCTTGATTGGTTGGGAAGTTCCAAAAACACGTGGTAGCGGCAGATGTGATGGTGATACCACGCTCTTGCTCTTGCTCCATCCAGTCCATGGTTGCCGCACCATCGTGCACTTCACCAATTTTGTGACTCACACCTGTGTAGTAAAGAACGCGCTCAGTCGTTGTCGTCTTACCTGCATCAATGTGAGCCATGATGCCGATGTTGCGTGTAAATTTAAGATCCCGTGTTGACATGGTGAATGATTTAGAAACGGAAATGAGAAAATGCCTTGTTGGCTTCAGCCATCTTGTGTGTGTCTTGACGACGCTTCACAGCTGCACCTTCTTCCTTCGCTGCTGCAATGATCTCATTGGCTAATTTGTTTGCCATGGTCTTCTCATTGCGCTTGCGAGAAAATTCGATCAACCACTTCATCGCCATGGTTACCTTTCGGTCAGGACGAATCGGGTGAGGGATCTGGAAAGTTGAACCACCTACACGTCGGCTACGAACCTCAACGTGTGGCATGACATTGGTCAAAGCTGTTTTCCACTGCTCAAGACCATCACCTTCTCCAGTCTTCTCTGAGACTAGATCAATGGCGTCATAAAAAATGGCGAAGGCAAGAGATTTCTTGCCATCCAGCATCATGTTGTTTACAAAACGTGTCACCAATTCATCGTTGAATCGGGGATCTGGAAGCAGAGGGCGCTTTTTTGCACGTGTCTTTCTCATGGCTTATTTCTTGGCTTTTGGACGTTTGGTTCCGTACTTGGATCGACGCTGAGTTCGATCTGCAACACCTGAAGTATCTAGTGCGCCACGTACGATGTGATAGCGAACACCGGGAAGATCTTTCACTCGACCACCGCGAACAAGCACAATGCTGTGCTCTTGGAGGTTGTGTCCTTCACCGCCGATGTAGGCATTCACTTCATTGCCATTGGTCAATCGCACACGGGCGACTTTCCGCATGGCAGAGTTGGGTTTCTTTGGCGTAGTAGTGTATACACGTGTGCATACCCCGCGCCTTTGTGGGCAAGAATCTAGAGCAACGGACTTGCTCTTTTTTGTCATTTTCACCCGGCCTTTACGAACCAGTTGCTGTATTGTTGGCATTCGATCTGATTTAGTTTCGTTCTCAATGCGTTGTTAACACCCATTTTTTTGGGGACTGCAAATGTAGAGTATTTTCCTGCATATACAACCACGCTTAAAAGCCCAATTAGTAACTTTTTAAAAACTGATGACTCGGCTTTCCCTGATTCATGGACTCACCTACCTTTGTCAACCAATCCATGTCAGCATTTTTATCTCAATTGAATCCCGCACAGCGCAAAGCTGCTGAGCACATCAAAGGCCCTGCCATGGTGATTGCTGGAGCAGGCTCAGGTAAAACCCGTGTCCTCACCTACCGCATCGCTCACATCATGGCTCAAGGGGTCGATGCCTTCAACATCTTGGCACTGACGTTCACCAACAAGGCTGCACGGGAAATGCGTGATCGGATTGCAAGCATCACGAGCAAAGACCAGGTCAAAGGTTTGTGGATGGGAACCTTCCATTCGGTCTTTGCCCGCATCTTAAGAAGCGAAGGTCATCGCATGGGCTACCCATCCAACTTCACCATTTATGACACTGAGGACAGCAACAAAGTGATTGCTTCCTTGATCAAGGAAATGCAACTGGACAAAGACCTTTACAAAGTAAAGGCAGTTAGCAATCGCATCAGCTCTTACAAGAACAACTTGATTACCGTTAAGTCTTATGCCAAGCGAGGTGACTTGCAAGCTGCTGACTCAGCTGCAAGGATGTCAAAGATGGGTGAACTTTACAAAGCATACACCGAGCGATGTTTCAGAGCAGGCGCCATGGACTTTGATGACCTACTGCTTAGGACCAATGAGCTCTTTGTCCGATTTCCCGAAGCCCTTGCAACCTACCAGGATCGTTTCCGTTACATTCTTGTCGACGAGTACCAAGACACCAACCACAGCCAATACCTCATCATCAAAGCATTAGCTAGCCGCTTTGAGAACCTGTTCACTGTGGGCGATGATGCGCAAAGCATATACGCATTCCGAGGAGCCAACATTGAAAACATCCTTAATTTCAACAAGGATTACCCTGATGCTGGCATGTACAAGCTTGAGCAGAACTATCGCTCTTCAGGCCATATTGTCGGTGCAGCCAATGCATTAATCAAGGTTAACGAGGATCAATTACCTAAGGACATCTGGACGGAAAACCCTGCCGGCGAACCCATCGTGGTTCATCAAGCCGTGAGCGATTCCGACGAAGCACAATTTGTGGCACACACCATCTGGAATGGCATCAACCGCAATCAACAGCTGCCTGACCAATTTGCCATCCTTTACCGAACCAATGCGCAGTCACGTGCCTTTGAAGACAGTCTGAGAAGGCGGGGCATTGCCTACAGAATTTATGGGGGCTTGTCCTTCTACCAGCGAAAAGAGGTGAAGGATTTGCTGGCCTATGTCAGACTCTGCGTCAACCCAAACGACGAAGAAGCCTTCAAGCGGGCCATCAACCTGCCTAGCAGAGGCATTGGCGACACCACCATGGCCCGGTTGATTATTGCTGCCAATGAACAAAACAGCACGTTATGGGACATCGCTTGCAAGGCAACTGCATTGGTCCCAACCATCAACCGCCCCACCGCAGAACGCATCCTAGCCTTTGCAGACATGATCAAATCCTACCAGATTTTAAGCGAATCCGGCACTGCCTTTGACGTGACGTCACACATTGCAAAAACCAGTGGGTTGATCAAACTGTTTGCTGATGACAACACACCTGAAGGCGTTAGTAGGTATGAAAACATCCAAGAATTGCTGAATGGCATCAAAGATTTTGTTGAACAGCAAGAGCCTATTGAAGATGGAGACCCAAGCTTGGCAGCATTCATTCAAGATGTGGCACTGATCACAGACATAGACCGGCAAGATGAAGACCCCGGACCCAAGGTCAGTCTCATGACAGTGCACCTAGCAAAAGGCTTGGAATTCCGCCATGTTTTCGTTGTCGGACTGGAAGAAAACCTCTTCCCTTCAATGATGTCCATGGGGTCACGACAAGAAATTGAGGAAGAACGACGCCTCTTTTATGTGGCATTGACGCGGGCAGAAAAACAGGCTTACCTCACCCACTCCCATGTGCGTTACCGATGGGGCAAGCTGATTGACTGTGTCCCTAGCCGTTTTTTGGATGAACTCGATGAAAAGCACCTGGATGTCCACGAATCGGAAGTCAACAACACTTATCAGGTGCCCGAGAGCCTCAAGGACGCTTTTGGCGCACCTGAACGAGCACCAAAAGCCCGAAATACCTTCTATGGGAAGGCCGCTGAATCCATGGGGCAAAGAAAAAAAATGGAATCAAACAAAGCAAAACTCCAGGGGAAAAAACCTGAAGCCAAGCCTCGTGACATACACTTCAAACGACCTCATGCCATGAAGCGTATTGAGGACGTAACAAACAGTAAATCAGACATTCACACATCAGCAATGGACCTAAATCTCCAGATCAAAAGCCGCGTTATTCACGGCAGATTTGGCGTCGGAGCAGTGACCGCTATTGAAGGCGAGGGCATGGATGCAAAGGCCGTCATCGCCTTTGAACATGCCGGTGAGAAAAAACTGCTCCTGAAGTTTGCTAAATTGCGCCTATTATCGAAATGACTCCAACAGACTCCGCCGCCCTTAATTTGGCGTACAATACCGACAAAGACGAACTGCGCATGCCCGAGTATGGGCGGCACGTACAGTCCATGATCGCCTACTGCCTCACCATTGATGACAAGCAACACCGAAGCAAGGTGGCGCAAAGCATCATTGACGTGATTGGCAACCTCAACCCCGAACTCAGGGACAATCCAGATTACCATCACAAACTATGGGACCATCTGCATGTGATGTCGGACTTCATGCTGGATGTGGAGTCTCCCTTTGAGCGACCCACCAGGAATGGGTTAGCAACCACCCCAGAGCAAGTCCCCTACCCGGTAACGAACATGGGGAAACGTTACTATGGCGTCATCATCAAGCGTGCCATTGAAACAGTTTCAGCCATGGATGAAAGTGAGGATCGGGATGCCATGGCCTACGACCTTGCAAATCAAATGAAGCGAGCCTACCTGAGCTGGAACAAGGACCACGTAGCCGATGACATCATCTGGTCAGACCTGAAAGCCATGTCAGACGGCGTCTTGGGAGATAATCAAGAGCGACTTTCCGTCACGAAAGGAGCCATCTCACCCACCGCGCCAATTCGCGTGCGCAAAAAGAAAAAGCAACCTCTGTACAGCAAACGCAGCAACAAAAGCCCCAACCGGGGCAGCAATCGACGGGGGTTTCAAAAACGCAAATAACCCATGGCAAGTTTCAAAATCACAGGTGGTCAAAAACTGCACGGCAGCATTCAACCACAAGGAGCGAAAAATGAAGTTTTGCAAATCCTCTGTGCCACCCTGCTCACGGAAGAAACTGTCAGGGTATCAAACATTCCTGATATTGTTGATGTCAATCAATTGATTGATATCCTGAAAGACTTTGGGGTTGTTGTGACCAAGCATGGCCTTGGCGACTACAGCTTTTGCGCTAAGAACGTCAACTCAGATTTCCTATTTAGCGAAACCTACCGAGTCAAAGGAGCCTCCTTGAGAGGATCAGTCATGCTTGTAGGGCCTATGCTTGCGCGGTTTGGCAAAGGGTACATTCCCAAGCCAGGCGGTGATAAAATCGGACGGCGACGACTGGATACCCATTTCTTGGGATTCATGAAATTGGGCGCAGAATACAAACACAAGGAGGGTACCGAATTTTACGGCGTAGAGGCACCAAAATCGGGACTCAAAGGCAGCTACATCCTTCTTGACGAGGCTTCTGTGACAGGTACAGCGAACATTGTGATGGCTGCTGTCTTTACCCCCGGAACCACAAGCATATACAATGCAGCTTGCGAACCTTACCTGCAGCAACTCTGCAACATGCTGGTCCGGATGGGTGCAAAAATTGATGGTATCGGCAGCAACCTCTTGCACATTCACGGGGTCAAAAGTTTGGGATCAACCGAGCATCGATGCTTGCCTGACATGATTGAAATTGGGTCATGGATTGGCCTTGCCGCCATGACACAGAGCAGCATCACCATCAAAAATGCTGGCGTTGAGCACCTGGGGCAAATCCCGCAGGTTTTCAGAAAGCTTGGCATTCAATTGGAGATTCAAGGTGATGACATCCATGTGCCTGCGCAATCGCATTACACCATTGGATCCTACCTTGATGGATCCATGGTCACCATCAGTGATGCACCATGGCCAGGCTTCACCCCAGACCTATTGAGCATCATCTTGGTCACAGCAACACAAGCCAAAGGCTCCGTGCTCATCCACCAAAAAATGTTTGAAAGCCGGTTGTTCTTTGTTGACAAACTCATTGACATGGGTGCGCAAATCATTCTCTGTGACCCCCATCGCGCAAACGTCATCGGACTGGATCGGTCATCACCGTTGCGGGCAACAACCATGACTTCTCCCGACATTCGGGCAGGTATTTCCTTATTGATTGCCGCACTCAGTGCAGAAGGCGTGAGCACAATTCATAACATTCAACAAATCGATCGTGGCTATGAACGCATCGATGAGCGACTTAGAGCACTTGGCGCGATAATTGAACGTATTCCATCATAACATCAAAATAGCCTTACCATGAAACAGGTATCCCTTTGGATCATTGCCACCCTTTTACTGAGCTTCAATGCCAGCGACATCAGCCACTCCCCTTTTGATTCAAGCCAAATGGCCAGCGTTCGCGTCGGATCCATGGCACCTGAATTGTCCTTCAAGGACCCTGAAGGCAACATGAGAAACTTGAGTGACTTGCGTGGGAAAATTGTCATGTTGGATTTTTGGGCCTCGTGGTGTGGTCCCTGTCGGCAAGAAAATCCCTCTGTGGTGAAAACCTACCATCAATTCAAAGATGCCAATTTCAAGTCAGGCAAAGGATTTGAAATTTTCTCTGTGTCGTTGGACCAAAGCAAAGACCGATGGATCAAAGCCATTGAGCAAGATAAATTGGGATGGGACAACCATGTCAGTGACTTGCGTGGATGGAGTTCCCAGGGAGCTGCCATTTATGGCGTCAACAGCATCCCAAGAACCTTCCTCATTGATGGCAAGGGGAAAATCATTGGCATGAACCTTAGGGGGCAGCAAATTGCCAATGCGTTGAAAGCGCTTCAGGAATAATTTGGGACAAATTGGCAAGCCTGATTGCTCTTGACAGGGTGATCAAGCCCAATATCTGCCATTATGGCACAGATGTCGCTATGGCAAAGCATTTGATATGCTAGGAACCAGCGATTAAACCCATAATCACAGACCATGGCAGCATCCAAACCATCCAAGAAGCAAGACAATCACGGCAAATCCAAAACGGATGACGCCCCGATTGATCAAACCCATTCAGCTGAACCCACTGAAGAACTTAACCCTGACCTTGAGGCTGAGCTTCAAGAGGCCAAGGACCAGAACTTGCGCCTTTATGCAGAATTTGAAAACTTTCGCCGCCGCACAGCTAAAGAACGCTTGAGCTTGATGATGACTGCTGGGGAGAAAATAATCACTAGCATGTTGCCTATTCTGGACGATTTTGAGCGTGCATTGAAAAACCTTCAAGCTGGCAGTGAAGAAGCTAAAGGTCTGACTCTGATTCAGCAAAAAATGCTTAACACCATGGAATCCCAAGGTCTTAAACGCATGGAAAGCAGCATTGGCAAAATCTTTGACGTGGAGTCTATGGAGGCCATCACACAGATCCCCGCACCAAAAGCTGCTGACGCTGGCAAGGTGCTTGACGAGGTTGAAGCTGGTTACAAACTCGGCGATCTCATCATCCGTTATGCCAAGGTGATCGTGGCACAATCCGCTAAATCTTAAGCCATGGCAAAAAGAGACTACTACGAGGTCCTTGGGGTTGACAAGTCCGCCGATGCCAACAGTATCAAAAAAGCGTACCGAAAAAAAGCCATCAAATTCCATCCAGATAAAAATCCAGACAACAAGGAAGCAGAGGAAAAATTCAAGGAGGCAGCTGAGGCCTACGAAGTGCTATCAAGCACTGAAAAGAAACAGAAATACGATCGATTTGGCCATCAGGCCTCTGGTTCAGGCGGTTTTGGCGGTGGCCAAGGCATGAACATGGATGACATCTTCAGCCACTTTGGTGACATTTTTGGTGGTGGCGGATTTGGTGGATTTGGTGGTGGCGGTCAACGACGAGCTCCACGCGGAGGCAACCTTCGTGTCCGTGTCAAGTTAACCCTCGAGGATATTGCCAATGGCGTAGAAAAGGAAATCAAAATCAAGCGGGCCATGCCTGCTGATGGTTTGACCTTCAAAACATGCACAACCTGCCATGGCAGTGGGCAAATAACAAGGGTCCAGAATACCATCTTGGGTCAAATGCAAACGGCAGCCACCTGCAATGACTGTCAGGGAAGCGGCCAGATGATTGATTCTCTCCCAGCAGGGGTTAGCGCTGATGGTCTTGAGCGCAAAGATGAGGTCGTTGCCATCAAGATACCTGGAGGCGTGCAAGACGGCATGCAGCTTCGGGTCAGCGGCAAGGGCAACCACGCAGCAAATGGCGGCCCTGCAGGCGACTTAATTGTCTCTATTGAGGAATTGCCCCATGAGGACTTGCAACGCGATGGCAAACATCTACACTATGAGCTCTTCTTGAGCATGCCCGATGTCACACTAGGTATCTCTGTTGAAGTACCTACAGTATCTGGCAATGTGAAAGTTGGCATAGCAGCTGGCACGCAGAGCGGCAAGATCTTGCGACTCAAAGGCAAAGGCTTACCAAACCTTGAAGGTTACGGCACGGGTGACCTACTCATTCATGTTGCCGTATGGACACCACAGACCATAACAGCCTCTGACAAAAAAGCCATGGAAGCTCTGAGGAAATCTGAAAGCTTCAAGCCAAACCCTAGCAAAAAAGACAAAGGTCTATTCAGCCGGATTCGAGAGATGTTCTCTTGATACCCCGCAATTGAAGCTTTGCATCATCACAAAAAAAGGCAGCCAAATGGCTGCCTTTTTTGTTTTCAATAATAATTAGCTTTGGCTTAAATCAAGGCCTAACAAGGGTTAGTGGGCCTGCATAGCGGATTTCCTTGAGACCGCATTGCAACATGATGTAATACGTACCATCCCCCAGCTTTCTGCCATTGGCATTGACACCTGTCCAGCTATCATCATAGGCAGTCTGTTCATAGACTTGACCACCCCATCGGTCAAAGACCCTCAAAGTACAATCATCACCAAAGGTGACTTCTGACAAGTCTAAAATATCATTGAGACCATCTCCATTGGGGGTCATTAGATTTTGTATGTGACCCAATTCAGGTCGCGTTTGTCGAGGTAGCCAGTACACCATCAAGGTATCTGCACCGCGGCATCCCAAAATGTCCGTAACAATGACGTAGACAGTCGTGCTGTCTTCAAGCATCCACATCTGCGGATCCTGCTGACGGTAATTGTTCCAGTACACAGGCTGATCAGCATACCAGTACCATGCAGCACCAGTGTCAACTGCCAAGTAAGCTGTATCTCCATAAACAATGGCAGTGTCTGATCCTGCACTCACATCCAACGTCCACGTGAAGACCTCAACGGTATCGTACAAGGTGTCTGGACAGGATACGGAATGCACCGTCATCTTAACCCAATGCTTGCCCGGCTGGTTCCACGTGACATGCTCAATGGAGTCACCCGTCGCGCCAAAGGTGTTGGATTGTGTACCAAAGTCCCATGAGAACGTGGCATCAACGGGGGTGGTGCCAATGGCCTTGAATGTGAAGTCTTGTGCCTCAAAACATGCCACGCCAGACCATCCTATCTGGTAGTCAGGTGAATCGTAAATAACGAAAGTTTCTATCACGGTATCCGTGCATACCAAACCTGGGTTGATGATGAGCATCACATCAAATCGACCCGTGTCAGGAAAAGTGAATAGTGGTGTCGGACTTGAGCTGGTGTCTGACACTGACGTTGTATCACCAAAATCCCACATGTAGCCTAAAGCACCTGCAGTTTGTGCCTGAAACTGCACGGTTGTACCGCCACAAAGCATGGTTGGATTTTCCACCTGTGTCAACATGTCTGCCACGACATTGACGATGCAGTTGGTGACGTTGAATTGGTAGTCTCGTCGGACGGTGCTTTTCAACACCCCATTGTCATATTCACTCACACAAATACCGACCACAAACTGTCCAGTCTGGGTTGCAACACCCGTTATCATGCCCGTAATGGGATCAATGCTTAAGGCAGGGTTACCGGGAATTGGGACTGCTGAGGTATTGGGCGCAATGAATGGAATAATGCTGTACGGTGGCGGATCAGCAGGGTTAGGACTTGCGTTAAAGCTTGATCCTCCATTGAGGATATCGCAAAAAGCATAGTGCAAGGAATCACCATTGGCGTCTGTAGCAGACGCATCAATCGATAGCTGATCACCTTGACAAATCACGATGGGCGGAATGGTCGTGAACTGTGGTGTGCTGTTGCAGTTATCCATGGTTGGCACCTGAACCGTATAAGTGTTGCCTTTGCCTGAGGCCGATATGTTAGTGATGGTTGAATTCCGGCAACAGCGCTGGTAGGAGATGTTATACCCTCCAAGCCTTGCTGGCAAGGTCATGGTGTGCACATACTCCGCATACTCTGTGCAGATATTTGGTGGAATTGTTAGGCATGGATTGCCGGTACCCGTCGGCACGGTAATCGTTGGCCCCTTAGTTACAGATGGGTTGAACAGCAAATTGCCTGAAATATCATAGACAGAAAAATTGACTGAATTATCAAAGCCTGCGCCACCTGAATTGCAATCTCTGTAGATTCTCAACGTGATTTGGTAGCTGTTGCTCCCAAGGCATGTATAGGTGATCTCCCCCCCAACCAAGTGGGCAGCATCCATCGTCTGACCAGTAAGCAGTAGACTTGCGGTAATGATCAGTCTTTGCAGGAATTGACGCATGCTTATTTGACAATTTTAATCCACAGACGGCCATTGTACTGGCCATTAAGCCCTGTAGACTTCGCTTGATCAGCAGCATCGTAATTGGCGAACTTCATCAAGAACACATAGTACATATTGTTGTTGCGGTCCTGGAAAATGCGTGATGCAATGCCTCGCTTGCTCAAATTGGTTGCCATGCGCTCAGCGTTGGCCATCTGACCATACACCCCGACTGTGACGTAATAACCGCGTGAACCAGCCACCACATTGTTGGCATAATTGGATTGGCTGTAGCCAGTGATGCTTCCATTGTTGACAACGGGATCAGCCGCTGACTGATTCATGTCAGTCAATTGATTGAAACCTCCTTGGTTGCCATTGTTGTTCTGTTGAACACCACCGCCTTGCGAACCAGCCTGCTGCAATTGCATGCTGGCTTCCTTCAAGGCCTCCGTTTGCTTTTCAAGTTCAGCCTTCTGGCCGCTTTCCATTTCCGACTTGAATTCTTCAAATTTTTCATTCAAGAATTTCTCACCTTCTACTTCCGCACGGCGTTGCTTGTCCTTGATTCGTTTGATTTCAGATTCCAGGCGCTTGTTGCCTTTGTCATCACCAAACCTGTATCCCAGCATGAATTCATTAGACATCCCAAGGCTGGAGGCATAGTCACTGGTGCTGAAGTCATGTGCATAGCCAACGGTCAATGTTGGCGACAAGTGCATGCCGACCTGGACGGTTGCTGCAAAGTTTGAGCGATAGGTAGCGCCTATGTAGCCTATTTCAATCATGTTGAACAACAGACCCGCATCGACCTGAGGCTTGATGCCTGCAGTGGCACGCAAGGCCACAATAGGAGAAAGGATCAACCGATCGCGCTGGATATGCACATCGTACTGCGTTCTGGCCGTGTAATGACGCAACAGCTTGTAACCAACCACGGTGTCATAGTTGTTGGAGTAAACAATCGTTGGTGCCAACATTTGCGGAATAGCGATACCAATTTGGAAATCACCTGCTTTGAAATTCACACCTGAAGACAGATCCAAGGTGCCATTTTGGTTGGCGGGGATCAAGAAGGGATCCCCTTCATCCTTCACACGAACAGAAGCCATGTCAAAGGAATTGCTCACATAACCAAAACCAAGGCCAAAGCTCAATGAGCTCTTTTCAGCCAACTGCACATGGTAGGCATAATTGCCATAAATACCTGCACGGTGAACAATATCAGTCACATCGTTGAAAGCATACACTGAGTAACCTACACGTTCTTTGTTTAATGCACCATTGAAGAGCAAAGCTGAAGTTTCGGGAGCGCCTTCCATGCCCTGCCATTGCTGACGATGCATGGTGACCATCTCACTGAAACCCGAAGCGCCAGAGCGTGCAGGGTTGCTGATTTGAGGGGCAAAGAAAAAGGAGCTATAGATCGGCAGCTGTTGACCCAATGTGGTAAACGAAAGCAAACAAGCCGAGATGAGTAAGGATTTTTTCATGGTTTCTTTAGGTATGCTGTTACTGGATATTTCTTACAACGGTGATTGCGCCTCGGAATCGGGCCACATCATTACACATCAATACGTAGTAGTACGTGCCGTTGGGTAAATCTGCACCGCCTTGGTTGATGCCATCCCAGCCGGTGATGTACTGTGCTTGTTCAAAGACAATGGATCCCCATCGATCAAAGACAATCAAGTCGCATGAGTCTGCCTGAACAACCTCTGATAAATCAAAGACATCATTCATGCCATCGCCATTGGGGGAAATCAAGTTCATGACATGGGAAATGTTCACATCATAGATGGAAGGGTCAAAGACAATCACCATCATGGTGTCTGTGCCAAAGCAACCGAAGTCCGTCATCACCTCAAGGATGTACATGGTGGTATCCTGGGTGGGTTTGGTTTGTGCATTGGGGTTGTAAGGATCACTGAAATACACAGGCCTGTCAGCATACCAATAGAAGCTTTCGCCGCCACTGCCAGCAAGTTGAACAACCTCGCCAGGCAAGACCGTTTGGTCAGGGCCCGCATCAGGTGTTACGGTGACATGGCTCAATTCCAAAGTGTCATAGCTCACACAATCATTCAGGCCAATGGCTTCCACCACATAGATGCCTGCATCCTTTGCATAAAATGACGTTCCGGCATAGCTCCCGCCAGGCCATGTCCATGAATAGGTCAGGCCGTTGCCTGTCGCGCCAATCAATAAAGAGTCTCCCGCACATACAGCCAGGGAATCTGAAGGAGCTACTTGCACAGTCGGCAAAGGAACCAATTCAACTTGCATGGCAGCAGTGTAGTGTTCACAAGCCGCATTGGTTATGTAGAGCCGGTATTGTGCCGTTCCAGGCGCTGTGGTGGTGTCAGCTGTCAATTGGTAAGCGTCCTCACCAGGTAGATCCTTCCACACACCACTGGATACTGGGTAAAGCACTTGCCACTGGTATTCCCAATCATTCATGACCGAAGTGGTTGCAGATTGCAACAAGGTCGAATCCGATGGGCAGATACTCAACGAGGCAATAGCAAATCCAGGCCATGGCACATTCTCAATGGTTGCATCAGGAACGGTGTCAATGAAAAGCTCTACGGTGTATGAGGTGTCCGCGCAACCACCAGGTAACCAGGTGGTCTCCAAGCTGTAGCGTCCCGCTACATTGGTGGAGTAACTCATGCTCTTTTCACCTGCAATGGCCACCACAATGGTTTGACCAAACAGGTCCACTGAATCCATCAACCACTGGTAGTTCACACCTGTTCCAGGGGTAAAAGCTGGCGGGCCTGTTAAGGTGATGCTATCTGTGTCACAAAACTGCAAACTGTCAATTTGGGGATCATTGTCCAAAACGGTTAAGGTTGCAACCGTGCTATGCGTCAGGTCGGTGAATGGCGAAAAGGCATTGATGGTGGTATCTGAAGAAATTGTTGAGCAATTGCCTGAACCGACTTCAACAGCGTAATCGCCAGTAGCAAACACCTTCAATGAGTCATTGACTTCACCTGCAATGGGTGCGCCACCAGCGTACCATTGGTAGGTCTGCATGCCTGCGACAGCATAAAGGGTGATGGTGTCATCCTCACAGAAGCCCCAATCATTGGAAGGCGTGTACAAATTATTGTAGCCTCCATGAATGGAATCAATGGATGACTCCGGCGAAACATTCACTGTCATTTGAATGGTGTCAGACCAAATACCACTCGGGTTGGTGCTTCTCACGGCCAATGAGTAAAAATTGTTGCTTGTGATGTCAGCGGGGACAATGATCCAGAAAAACTTCACTCCGGCATTCAGGGTATCTGCAGATGTGCCTACAGGACTGGGGGTGATGCTCTGCCAGCGCTCGATAGCTAGGGTGTCAGCGGCAGTCACATCAAAAGATGTCGTTAACCCATCATCAAACAAAACGATGAATTGGTTGCCCGCATTGAAATTATTGCTGCCAATGGTCATGGTGATTTTCAAGGAGTCACCGGTACATACCGACAGGTTAGGGGGCTGAACCAGGTCAAGTGTCTGCGCCTGAAGCAACGTGCCGAGCAACATGAAAATTGCAAGGAAACCTTTGCGAGCTAGAGTCAATGTTTTATTCATAGGAATGGTATTGTGACACAAAAATACATGATGAAAGTTCACCAATATTAAGATTATGCTTAAATAAGGTCATAACGATTAAACGGCGAGTATGAATGAGTTTGCGTTTTACCTTTGACAGGCCAGCCATCAAAAGGTTTAATTAAAAATTCAAGCATGCAAATACCATTCCTTTCTGCCCATGTCCAGGCATTCATCAATGCTTTTAGGGGCATCGTCAAAGGCATTCAACGCGAAAGAAGCTTGCGTACACACAGCTTAGTCACTCTAGCTGTTATTGCCGCTGGATGGTGGTTTCATATCACAAGCATGGAATGGACCATGGCAATCTTAGCCATTGGCCTGATATGGGCTACCGAATTAATCAATAGCGCAATCGAAGCCTTTGCCGACCACCTCCACCCTGAGCAACACCTTGAAATTGGTGCAACCAAAGACATGGCTGCTGGTGGTGTTCTGATGGCATCCCTTGCTGCAGCTGCCATTGGCCTCATTATCTTTCTACCCTACCTCTGCGATTGTTTGGGTTGAGTTGCTTGAACGGGACTGATTTGCAAGTGGTTTAGTTACTGATTGAAGCGGATGGCATCAACAGGCTCCATATTGGCAGCCACTATTGCTGGCGCAATGCCTGCGATTATTCCAATAGCTACAGAAATTAACAAGCCTGTGATGACATTGGCCGTCGACAGCACCAAGGCAAACCCCGTGGCCATTGACCCTAACCACATCAACAAGGCAACCAAGAGAATGCCTGCCACGCCGCCAACCAGGCTAAGCATGATGCTCTCAAAAAGGAATTGACTGAGAACGAAGTACTTGGTTGCTCCCAGCGCCTTCTGGATGCCAATTTGTCCTGTCCGCTCACGCACAGAAACGAACATGATATTGGCAATACCAAAGCCGCCAACCAGGATAGAAAAACCGCCAATCACTGTACCTAAGGCACCAATCACAGAAAACATGCTGTCCAGACCAGAGCTCAATGTCGATGAGTCGTTCAGGGAAAAGTCATCATCCGCGCGTGGCCTCAATCGACGTATGGCTCGCATCTGCATGCGAATATCTTCCTTCAAAGCTGCCAGTTCCAAGCCTTTCTTTACCTTAATCTGTATCGCAGAGCCTTCAGACCTCTTGCCAATGATGCGAATCAGATTTACGGCAGGAACCATCATCATTTCATCTGAATTCTCCCCAACCAAACTGGCTCCTTGTCGCTTTATTACACCTAAAACAAGGTACTCCCTACCAAAAGCTTTCACCTTTTTCCCTACAGGGTCTTCGTTAAGAAATAAGGCATCTGCGATGTCTGCACCAAGCAAGCAAATGGATCGCCCATTGCGAGACTCCAGAGTTGAGAAATACCGACCTGCTGAGATGTCTAAAGCATTCAACCTTGCGTAGCCATGACTCACCCCACGAATCTGAGCATTCTCTACATTGGAATTGTCATGAGTGATGGTGCCATTGCTGCCATTGAGTAAGACGATGTCAGAAGCAGAAGCAACACCGCGGGCAGTCAGTTGCATAAAGTCATCATAGTCCACATCTTTCCGCTGAAAATATTTCCACCAGGCGTATTCCTCGCCTCCACCTCCCCATGGCCACTTCTGCACGTAGACCACATCGCTACCAAGTCCTTCCACTGAATTCCTGATGCTCTTTTCCAGGCTATCTACAATGGCATAGACTGAGATGATAGCTAAGATGCCAATGGTGATTCCAAGCAGGCTCAGAAAGGTTCGAAGGCGATTGCCTACAAGGGCTATCCATGCAAATCGAAGGGCTTCAAAGGACTGGGTAAAAAGACGGGTCATGGGCGCAAATTAGTCAAAGTTCGTGCCATCTATTGACTAACTTTGGCGTTGCGCTTTTCACCACTCAATCAAGCTGTCATGCAAGCCATCAAATCCGCTCTCATTTCCGTCTTCCACAAAGATGGCCTTGCCCCAATTTTGCATCAACTTCATGCGGATGGGGTTACCCTCTATTCAACTGGTGGCACACAAAAATTCATTGAATCTGAAGGGCTTTCTTGTATTCCAGTTGAGGATGTAACGGAATTCCCTAGCATTTTAGATGGCCGTGTTAAAACTTTGCATCCCCATATTTTTGGTGGCATCCTTTGGCGCAGAGATCGAAATGATGACGCAGCCACCTTGGAGAAGTATGGCATTCCAAGCATTGACATGGTCATTGTGGACCTCTACCCCTTTGAGGATACCGTTGCCTCAGGTGCCAGTGAAAATGACATCATTGAAAAAATTGACATCGGTGGCATTGCGCTGATTCGTGCAGGGGCAAAAAACCATCAGCATGTTTGGATGGTCTCTTCCCGAGGACAATACGCAGATGTGCTCAACATTCTGGATGAGCAAGGTGCTTCCACTTCGCTGGAACAACGCCGACGCTTTGCTGGAGAAGCCTACCAAACAAGCCAGTCCTACGATGCAGCCATTGCTGCTTGGGCCCTAGGAAACAGTGCACCTTTCCCCACCTTAGCTGGCCAGCGAACAGCCCTTCGCTACGGAGAGAATCCCCATCAAGCAGCATGGTTTATTGGTGACATGGCAGCCCTCTTTGACCAACTCAATGGCAAGGCCCTCTCCTACAACAACTTGCTTGACCTAGATGCCACATTGGCATTTTGCGATGAAGGCCATGGTGCGACTGTGGTGATTGTTAAGCACAACAACGCTTGTGGCATGGCCTGTACGGACAGCCTCAGTAAGTCTTGGGATCGCGCATTGGAAGCTGACCCACAATCTGCCTTTGGCGGCGTCATCGCCTGCAACCAAACGGTGGACTTAGCCACTGCAGAGAAAATGCACAGCTTGTTTTATGAGGTGTTGATTGCGCCGGGCTTTGACAAGGATGCCTTGGACCTTTTGTGCAGCAAAAAACAACGAATCATTCTTCAACGCAAGGAGGTCAAGCGCGCTAAGCATCAGGTGCGAACCAACCTCAATGGTTTCTTGATGCAAGCTGTGGATGATCACAGCGACAACCTAACTGACTTGAAGACTGTCACCCAAAAATCAGCCTCTGAGTCCGACATTGCTGACTTGTTATTCGCCTCCGCTATTTGCCGTCATACCAAAAGCAACACCATCGTTTTAGTGAAAGATCAGCGCTTGATTGCAGCTGGAACAGGGCAAACTTCAAGGGTTGATGCATTGCGTCAAGCCATCGAAAAAGCCAAGGTATTTGGCCTTAACTTGGAGGGTGCTGTCATGGCCTCTGATGCCTTCTTCCCCTTCCCTGATTGTGTTGAAATTGCCCATGAGGCAGGGATTCAATCGGTGATTCAGCCGGGGGGATCCATCAAGGACCAACTGAGCATCGATTATTGCAATGCTCATGGCGTTTCCATGGTCATGACAGGCATACGACATTTTAAACACTGATACTGCGAAATAGCATGGGATTATTTGATTTTTTAACGGAAGACATCGCCATTGATCTTGGTACTGCCAACACCTTGATCATTCACAATGACAAAGTGGTGGTTGATGCACCTTCAATTGTTGCCATGGATCGGGTGACTGGCGACATTTTAGCCATTGGCCATGAGGCCATGCAAATGCATGGGAAAACCCATGACAACATTCGAACTATTCGCCCATTGAAAGATGGTGTGATCGCCGACTTTAAGGCCTCAGAGCACATGATTCGAGAGATGATCAAAAGCGTGCCTTCTTTCAAAAAACGTTGGATTGCTCCTTCCATGCGCATGGTCATCTGCATTCCATCCGGTATCACAGAAGTGGAAAAGCGGGCGGTTAACGATTCAGCTGATCATGCCAACGCCAAAGAAGTGTACTTGATTCACGAACCCATGGCTGCCGCGATTGGCATCGGGGTCGATGTACTAGAGCCTAAGGGCAACATGATCATTGATATCGGTGGCGGCACAACGGAAATCGCTGTTCTGGCTCTTGGTGGTATCGTTAGCGACAAAAGCATCAAGGTGGCTGGCGACGTTTTCACCAATGACATCATCTATCACATGCGCAATACACACAACCTCTATGTGGGTGAGCGCACAGCAGAGCAAATCAAAATTCAAGTGGGGTCCGCAGTCACCGAATTGAGCAACCCGCCAGATGACATGGCTGTGCAAGGCCGTGATCTAATCACAGGTAAGCCTAAGCAGGTTACCATCCATTACAAAGAATTGGCCATTGCCATGGATAAATCCTTGATGCGCGTTGAAGACGCCGTGATGGAGGCCCTTGCCATGACGCCCCCTGAACTTTCTGCAGACATTTACAACTCAGGAATTTACATGGCTGGTGGCGGTTCCATGTTGCGCGGATTGGACCATAGAATTTCTCAGAAAACCGAATTACCGGTTTATGTTGCAGAAGACCCTTTGCGAGCCGTGGTTCGAGGAACAGGCATCGCATTGAAAAATCTGGACAAGTACCGCACGTTATTGATGCGCTAAGCCATGCAGAATATCCTGCGGTTTTTTTACCGATATCGCATGGGCATTGCCTTGGTGATTCTACAGCTGGTAGGCATAGGGATGACTGCGGCACAATCGCAATGGCATCACAGCAAATTTTGGTCAACTCGACTGTCAGCACAGGCTGCTTGGATAGCCAATGTCAATGGTTGGAAATGGTACTTCAATCTGGCTGACGACATGGAGCTGCTTGCGCTAGAAAATGCCGAACTCAAATCCCATGCAGCTGACAGCAACCAAACCCATGAAGAGCCCACTGAGTGGATCTCTGGGCGCCTGGTGTTTGGTCAAACCCATTTGCCTCACAATCACATGCTTTTCAACAAAGGCAGCTTGGACGGCGTCAAGGCAGGACAAGGGGTCATCTCTACCCAAGGAGTTGTTGGCGTGGTCACCAGGGTATCTGATCACTATGCTCGTATCATGCCAATCATTGATGCAGATTCACGCATTTCAGCTGCCTCCCTGGCTAGCGGCCACTTTGGGACCGTTCGATGGGTTGGCCGCAACGCACAGAGAGCCACCTGGGAACATGTTGGCATTCAAGCACCATTACAAATGGGTGACACCGTTGTTAGTGACGGGCGCTCTGCCATTTTCCCAAACAACTGGCCTATTGGCATCATTGATAAGGTGATGGTTGACTCCAGCCAAATGACACAGTATGCATACATCGCCCTGCTCCATGACTTCAGCCGCCTGCAGCCAGCTTATGTTGTGAATATGCCGCAGCAAGATGAACGACAAAACCTTTCTCAACCATGAAGCGCTGGGATCAATGGTTTGCCTGGTCCATTGCCATGCTTGCATTCCAGTTCCTTGTGCTGGACCACTTGCAGGTTTATGGCTACTTGAACCCATACATCTATGTAGGCATCATCATTTCAGCCCCTGCTAGATGGCCCATATGGGCTCATGTGGCTGTGGCCACTGTGCTTGGTGCCTTCATGGATTTCCATTACCTCAGTGGCGGCTTGCATTTGATGGCCTGCACATTGATGGCAGCTATGAGACCACGTTTATTGGGTTTGGTTCTTCCTCGTGCAGAGGAAGAAGACCTTGCATTTGGGATAGCAGACATCGGGTTGGGTAAATGGCTCACCTATGCACTGGCTACCATTGCAGTGCATCACATTTGGCTCTTTTTCTGGGGCAGTATCAGCTTGAATTTAATGATGGACTGGCTTTACCGCGCGCTGCTTTCCAGCCTTGCAACCGGGCTAGCCCTCACTTCATTGGCAGCATTCATCCCTTCACAAGATTGATGTGAAGCATTCACGCATTGCCTTACCCCTTTTGATTTTACTGGGATCTACCCTGGTTTTTTGCCTCCGACTATTCAACATTCAAGTGTGGGATGACCGCTACCAACAAGATGCTCAGCACAACGCACATCGCGTTGTTCGGGTGGACGCTCCAAGGGGGTTGATCCATGATCGCCATGGCCTGTTACTGGCTTCAAACCAAGTAGCTTATGACATCATGGCCACACCCAATTTGCTCAAAGCCATGGACAGCGCATCAACTGCACAATGGTTGACAATCCCCCTCAGTCAATTGAGCAAGGCACTTGGCAAGGCTATATCATACTCATCCATAAAACCCAGCACAGTCCTGCGAGGGGTCACAGAGCGCCAAATGGCTCAAATTCAAGAAAGCCTTCACCTGCACCCAGGCTTTAGTGTGAAAAAACGTCTTCTCAGGGACTACCCGAGCAAGTTAGGTGCCAATGTTATTGGCTATGTCAATGAAGTGAATGACTATTGGCTGCAGAAAAAACCAAACTACAGGTTGGGCGACAACATTGGTATTTCTGGCATTGAAGGCCAATATGAATCCAAACTAAAAGGTCTGGTCGGCAACGCATACATCACGGTTGATAACCTGAATCGAGACAAAGGCTCATTCATGGACGGGGCCTATGATACGCCCGCCCAGCCAGGGCAAACATTGACTCTAGGCTTGGATGCTGGCTTGCAAGCCTTGGCAGAACAAATGATGGTTGGAAAACGTGGCAGTGTCGTCGCAATCGACCCAAAGAGCGGTGAGATTTTAACCATGCTTTCTGCGCCAACCTTTGACCCCAACGCTTTGGTTGGCAGGCATCGCAATGCCAATTACAACCGACTGGCCTTTGACAGCCTGAACAAACCATTGTACAATCGCGCCTTACTGGCTGAATACCCGCCTGGATCACCGTTCAAAGTGATCAATGCCTTGATTGCATTGCAGGTTGGCGCAGCAACCCCGCAAACCACCATGACTTGTGATGATGGCTTTCATCACGGCGCCTTGCATGTGGCCTGTCACTGTGGTGGTGGAACCTTCAATCTCAGGGAGTCCATTTCCTTGAGCTGCAACAACTACTATTGCCAATTGCTCAAGCGAACCATTGAGACACAAGCCAATGCTTACGATGGCTTTGAGGTATGGAGGCACCATGTGGAAAGCTTTGGCCTGGGGAATTTCCTTGGCGTGGACTTCCCTACAGGTCGCAAGGGCAGGGTGCCAACGGCTGCGTATTACGACGCCATGCATGGCAAGCGTCGATGGAAGGCTCCCACTGTCATCTCATTGGCTATTGGCCAGGGTGAGTTAGTGACCACACCCATTCAATTGGCCAACATGACAGCAGCCATAGCGAACAGAGGGTACTGGATTACGCCTCACATGGTCACAGCCATCAATGATTCAAGTTTGACTTTTGAACGGCATGAAACCAGCATCGATCACAAGCATTTCAAAGCAGTGATTCAAGGCATGGCTGATGTTTTCCTTACGGGTACCGCAAATTCATCCGCCATTGATCACCTGAGTATGGCTGGCAAAACAGGCACAGCTGAAAATCCCCATGGACAAGACCATTCCATTTTCATCGGCTTCGTTCCCATTGAAAACCCCGTCATTGCTGTGGCTGTCATTGTGGAAAATGGTTATTGGGGGTCCCGGTGGGCAGCCCCCATTGGGAGCCTATTGATGGAGGCCTATGTGACAGATAGCATCAGTCGGCCACGATTGTTGGAACGCATGACGCAAGGCTCACTCCTTGAGGAATACCAAGTAGAAACTGTGAACACACCCTTGACTTCTGAATTCTGATGCGCATCCAATCCTCTTTTTTTGGCAAATTGGATCGGACAGTGCTGATCTGCTATGTGCTGCTGCTATGTTTTGGATGGGTCAACATCTACGCTGCATCCAACCCTGATTTGATGGGCTATGGTTGGGATTGGAGCAATGAAGCAGGTCGTCAATTGGTATTCATTGGCATGGGCTGCTTACTCATTCTCCTTATTTTATTGAGCGATGCAAGAATCTACCCCTTGCTAAGCACATTGATCTATGCTTTCAGCATCCTTCTGCTGATCGCTGTACTCATTTGGGGTGTCGAGGTTGGCGGCAACAAGAGTTGGTTAAACATTGGTGGTATTGGACTGCAACCAGCAGAATTTGCTAAGCTTGGCACAGCAATTATACTGGCCAATTTGATGGGCCAAAGGGATGCAAATCTGACAACGTGGTCTGCTAGAATCAAGCCACTCGCTGTGGTGCTCTTGCCAATGGCCTTAGTGCTTGCACAACCCGATGCAGGCTCTGCCTTGGTGTTTACTGCCTTTTTGATGGCCCTTTACATTGAAGGCCTACCAGGTTATTTGATTTACATGGGGATTGGATCTTTGGTGCTGGGAGTTTTAGCGTTGGCCTTCCCCATTAACCAGGTCATCATTGGCATTATCGCAGTTGCCACTTTGGCCATGCTTTGGTCCCACGCAAAGAAACGACTCAAGGGCATGCAATGGCTCAAGCACCCAGCTATTGCATCTACCATGCTTGCTGTTGTGTTTGCTTTGGGTGTGCAAACAGCTTTTGACAATGTACTAAAACCCCATCAACAAATCCGGATCAAGCTGTTATTAGGCCAAGTGGATGACTCTGGTGCCGTGGGCTACCAAACAGCCCAATCACTGATCGCTATTGGATCTGGCGGATGGACTGGACAAGGGTTCAATCAAGGCAGTCAGACCAAGCTGAAATTTGTGCCCGAACAAAGCACAGACTACATTTTCACAACCGTGGGTGAAGAGTGGGGCTTCATAGGCGCCATGCTTCTTCTATTGACTTACACCATCCTGATTGCCCGCATGGTGGTCTTAGCTGCCAGACAGAAACAGACCTTTGCCAGAGTGTTTGGGATGTGCATTGCAAGCATCCTTTTGGTGCATTATGTGGTAAACATCGGCATGACCTTAGGCCTCATGCCCGTGATTGGCATTCCCCTGCCCCTTTTCAGTTATGGTGGTTCATCATTGTGGGCCTTTACCCTGATGATTTTCATCTTTCTGCGACTGGATGCCTTTCGATGGCAAACCCTTTCTTAAAAAAGTTAAATCAGCATTGGTTTACAGCCCTGATGGGTTCTTTAACAATGATTGCTTAGAAGAACTTGCCGCGCAAGTCCTCAACATCTGCTGAGCTCATCAATGCTTGAAGCAAGAATGAACGGGCATTGCCCCTGAGGAGATTGTTTTCAGCAGCCAAATCACCAATGCCTGCATTGACAGCATTTTCTAGCACATTGGTCACCTTGTAGCGGTAGGCACCATTGTCACCTTGGAGCACACCACTTTCATAGCCTGGTTTTTGCGCAACCATGCCGCCAATGATGGCGGATTCACGGCCTGCGCCCTGAATGAATGGAGATGCCATGCTAACGGTAGCTTGATTGTAAACAGGTTGGTCTTGGGATTCTAATTCTTCCACCAGCAGGCGAACCTTTGCGCGATTGGTGGCTAGCAACTCCAGTTCAGGCCGCACATCATCTATGGACTTGAAATCATCTTGGTAGATGGCATCCAGTTTCACCACAACATATTGCTGGTAAGCATTGTTGACAACTGCAACCTCACCGGTTGAACGACCAGCTTCAAAGGCCCACTTCACAACAGGGCGGCATTCGCCAAGACCAGTCATGTTGTCATCCGTTGCTGTCATATTTCTGTTTGGCAATAAGGCAACACCAGCTGCAGTTGCAGCAGCATAGTTGTCATCACCCTTTTGAAGGGCCTGTGCTAAATTGGCTGCTCGGGTGTAAATGTCTTGTTCAGTTTCCTTGCTCACATCAACAATGCGATACACATGGGCCAATCGAGCAGAAGGAACGGATCCAGATTGCTTAGAAATTTCAATGATATGGAAACCAAAGGGTGTGAAGACCATGCCTACATCACCACTGGCATTCCGGAAACAATAGTTTTCAAAGGCATTGGCCATGGCGCCAGACTTAAACCAACCTAAATCGCCACCTTGTGTGCGGGCAACAACGTCATCATTGTATTCATCATTGACATCAGCAAACGAAATAGACCCATCTTTGATGGCATTGAAAAGCGAATCTGCCAATGATTGTGCCTCAACGGGTGCACGGGTTGCACTTGAACGCTCTGCACCAGCAAATGCAATCAATACATGCTTTGCCTTAACCGAATCTGGCAAGTTAACAGCGTTCATTACCTTGACCAATTCAAAGCCATTGTTGATTGCAATCGGTCCAGCTACAAAGCCCTCCTCACGGGAAGTCATTGCATCATTGAGGTACGCAGGTAAATTATCCCAGGCGATGTAACGATCAACAAAAGGCTGATCGCTGTTGGCCATGACAAACATGGAATCTCCCTCACTAGCAATCAACTCAGCCTTCATAGCGATTAATTCATCCTTCACACGGTTGCGATCTACATCGCTTGGTTCAATAGTGAATGAAGCAAACAACACATCACGCATTTCGCCAGCCATCTTGAAATTCTCACGTCGTTCGTTGTACACCGCGCGGTAATCAGCTTCTGTCACTTCAACGGCGCTGTCTTGTATGCTTGAAACCGGTGCCACGGCATAGTCAACAACTGCCTGAAGGGCATTGCGATTGGCATTGTACTGAAACAACGATGCTGGCATGCGAAGACCCGCGCCAACTGCTGCATAAAACTTGTTGCTCAATCGCTCTTGATGCACATCGTTTTCAAAATTGATCCAATTGATCCACTGATCTGTAGCTTCAGTTGATTGGTCCTTGTTGTCGCGCAAATTGGCCAATGCATTCTTGAGCAAGGTCATCTGAAAGAGGCCTGTGTTGGGGTCTCTGAAGCCTTCCATCTCCTGAATGCTAGGATTTTCTGCAACAGCCTGCATCAATTCTGACTCATTCACGGCAAAACCTAAGTCGTCGAGCAAGGCACCAATGATGCGATCGTTCAATTCTTGATTCCAAACCGCTTGAGAGATCTGCGCTACCGAGCTGTTGGCTAATTGCTGATTGCCCTCACGCAAATGATCCATGCGTTTGGAAAATTCGATGTAGCTCACCTTATCTCCGTTGATGTAGCCAATCGCATCGCGATCACCACTGAAGAGCACTGAGCTCGAGCTTAAAAATTCTGTCATGATGAACGCGAAGAGCGCACCACCGATAACAATGACCATTAATCCGGTCCGGTTTCTGATAGTTTCAAACAGTCCCATAGTTGTAAAGTCGTCAAATGAAGGATGCGAATATACAAAGGGAAAGTCCTTAAACCTTGTTTTTACTTGCAGTTACAGTGGCAATTCTTTGTGCACCCATGGCATGGATTTCTATGCGCCATCCATCCACGATTAACAGGTCGTCCAAGGCCGGTAATCGACCGAGATGGTGGCCTACAAACCCTCCAACTGTGGTGTAGGACTCATCCTCAACCCAATCAAAACCTAGTCGCTCATTGACCTCATCAATGGACAATGCGCCATCCAATCGCCAAATACCCGGAGAAATCTCTTCATCCAACACTTCTGTCTTGTCATGTTCATCGTCAATCTCACCAAAAATCTCTTCAATGATGTCCTCCAAGGTGACCATGCCGCTGGGGCTTCCATGCTCGTCGATCACCAAGGCCATGCTTCGCTTCTCGCGGATCAAGTCCTTGAATGCATCCTGTGCACTCAGTGTTTCTGGCATGAAGGTCAGGGGCGTCAATAACGCTTTCAAGCTTGAAGGACGCTTGAACAGGCCAAAGGCATGCACATAGGCGTAAGCATCATCAATGGAGTCCTTGTAAACCAAGAGCTTGCTGTAACCCGTTGACATGAAGGCGTCTTTGAGCTCTTCCAGGGAGATGTCATCAGAAACCGCTTCAATTTCAGTTCGGGGAACCGCGCAGGCTCTGACCTTGCACTCATCGAACTCCAAGGCATTTTTGAAGAGTTCAACCTCAGGCTCATTCTCTGGACCCGATGCCCCTTCTTCAAGGAAATGATCCAGATCTGATTTGCTAAAGACATGAGGGCGAGACAAGGCATCCACATCTTGACCCATGCGACGTAGAATGAAAGCACTCAAGGCAGTCAAAACTGTAACCAAGGGCCAGAGCACTAACATAACCAGCTTCAGCACCCAGGCCATTGACTGAATGGACGAATTAGATCGCGACCGGAAAAAAACTTTAGGGGGGTATTCAGCAACGAATAGCACCACTGTGGTTGACAACAACGTTTCAACAACCAACACCATGGTTTCACCCATGTAAGGCGATAGCCAGGGATCCATGATCCTTGCAGCGACCATCCCTACCCACACCAAGGCAAGGGTGTTACCCATCAACATGCTGCCAATGAATCGGTTTGGGCTTGAGGTAAATTGAGCAATCACGCGACCCTTTTTACCAGCTCGCTTGCTGTCAACCTCTAGTTGAAGTCGACTTGCACTGAGGAAGGCGATTTCCATGCCTGAAAAAAAGGCAGAACAAATCAGAGCAACTACCAGTTGCAAGGGATCACTCATCGCTATCAGAAAGCCCCTGATCTGATTTCCATCGGGCCTCCATAGCAAGTCTAGCCTTGCGTCTAAGAACAAACATCACAACGCCTGTGATAGCAAACAAAAGAAACAGGTAGGCGCGGCTACGGTCAATGGTCCATTGGGCACCAATCTCAACCAGTGACAACACGGCCACGACCAACCACATCCATTCTGTGGTCTTCAAATACTGTTTTTTTGCCTTCATTCCTTTGTGTTTTCCATGGGGTTATTCAATTCCCCTGATACCGCAAAGATGGTGTATTGGGAAAGATCTTCACGTGATTCAAGGCCAATTCCTCGAATTTCCTCATCCCCATCGATCAATCGCAAGGCTGATTGACTGGTGATGCGGGCAGCATCACGGTGCCAGGTCAAACTGTCTGTCATCAATGCACGTCCACTGTGATGGGTCATGTGAACATCGCCTGACAAGACCCATGTTTCGCTTTCACCGATTTGGCGAATTGTGCTTGCAAGAATGCCACCTCGAATAGTGCCATCGTTATTCAGCAAGGTTACTTTCACCCCTTGATCAAACAGTTGGCCACCTTGTTCACCCTCCTCTTTGGTCAAATGACCTGCTTCTAGCCGCATGGTTACGACACCAGAATCCGAATAACTGATCACTGCATCAAACTGCTCCATGGTGGGCGCATCCAGGGACTGATTCAAAGCTTGAACGGCAGATCGGTCATTGCTGCATGCGCCAAGTAGCCACATAGCAAACAGTCCAAAAAGCACAAAGGGACCCCTCCACAGGAATCCCTTTGTCTGTTTTTCGTCGATGTGATTCTGTCTCAAAAGCGAACAGTCACCGTTTCATTGATCCAGCATGTGATGCGGTAACGCTCACCATCCAAATGACCAAACTGGAATGAAATGGATTTGTCAGGGATACCAACCCTGTATGCACTGATCATCTTATCAGCTGTAGCTGTTAAGCTTTCATCGATTCGCTTTGCACGGTACAGCTTGTCAATTGCTGCCCAATAGACGGCGTTTTTCTCAAAGGCATTGTTGCCACATGTACCGGCAGACTCTGCATACATCTGCGCTAGAAACAGCAAAGGCTTACCAAAAGACGGATCCGCATTCAATGCAGCTAAGCATGCCGTCTTTGCGCTGGGCAAACTGCCGATTTGCTTATGTGCAAAAGCCAAACGCAAGTAATCTTTTGCCTGCAGCAAGGGGTCGGCCTCTTGATCGATGGCAGATTGGTAGTAGGTTAATGCCTCTGACCACTTTTCATTTTTGAGGCTTAATAGGCCCATGGATCGAGCTGCCTGCGCAGAGGGATCCATGTCGTACAATGCTTGAGCTGCCAAGTAGTACATAGGGTTATCTGAACAATCCGAAGTGCCTGTGCTATCCTCACGCTCCTTGCCAAGCATTTTCAGTGCACGGCGCAACCAGGTTGCATCGGTTTGGTGTGCTTCAAATGCTTCTTCATTGTAGATCAAGTTCATGCGATCACAAGTCAACACGGGAGCCAAACCCTTTTCAATATTGGAAATCAAGGTTGATGCCTGCCCCAAGATTCGATTATCCATGGATAGGATGCGTTGCTCCCTTGATGAGATGGTTCCCAATGTGTCCTTTTCTGTCAGCATGCGCACCTCCTTGTTCAAGCGAATGGACTGAAGTTGGATGGCCTCAGAAACGGCAGCATAGGAGTTGAGCAAGCCTTCTGCATCGATGGAATCATTTTTATACATCCACAAAACCACCTTAAAATACGTGTTCAAGTACGATGGCTGAACTTCGGAGGGGTCCATTTGTAAGGCGTCATTGAACATGACGTATGCCTCATTGTAATCCTTGTTGTACTTGAAGTGATCATTGGCCTTTTTTGCCGTCAACTTCGCTTCCGTACCTGGGTAAAGGGTCATTTGATTGTCATACACTGACATCAAGTCTGACACCAAACCTGCACGCATGGCAGAGTCCTGTGTGTCCTTGATTTTGTAGGCAAAAAGTTTGGGCGCATACTTGTAAATCACCACAGATGCTGCAGGGCAAATTTCATACACAACCTTCCAGTGGTCATAGGCATCCAGGTAGGACTTTGCATTGTACAATGCACCAAAATCATTGAAATTTTCAAAGCACTTGGTGCTGTCTGCTGAATTGCTCCCCCAGGTTCCTTGCGCCACCATAGACATAGCCATGCAGGTGAAAAGTATTGACGTGAATAAACGTTTCATGTTATCGGTATTTGAATTGAACAAACCATTGATCATTGAGGGTTACGCCAAGTAAGGCACGGAATTGGAATTCGCGAAGCAAGCCATTGTCCTTCTCCCCGAGTTTACCAACCTGTAAACCCAGGTTGACAGTAGCAAATTTTCTATCGCCAAGCATGACCGACTTGCCGCCAATAGGAAGCCCCATGGCCGTTGTCAAATTCCATTGATTCACTGATTGGCCGTCAAAGATCAATCCGGTATTTGCCTGAGTGAAGCTCGCGGTATAAGAGATTTGAGAGCCATAACTCTTGAGCTTCCTTTCAGTAAAAGCCAATGCGGGGATGATGCCTGCACTGAGTGAAAGCATCCGCACATCTTCACCATAATGCGACGTTGTGGTGGCGAAGGTGAGCAGTTCGCTTTGTGACACCAAGGTATATCCAGCATGAACCTCCCAAGCATTCACCGGTAGATTTTCAGCCTGTTTCTCCAAGGATAGGCCCACTTGAATTTGGCCAGGTAAACGAACGATGTCTTCATTGTTTAAGCTGGTAACAAGAGAGTCCAGAGGGCTTTCACTGCCATTGGGTCCTGGCTTGTAAGCATAAGACACCAAATCCTGCCATGCATCAAAGTCTGCTGTTGGAGAATACGTGGCGCCGATGGTCATGACGTTGTTACCCAAAGGGAGCACCAATTGAATCCCCGCATCATAGGTCCAATCACTGACCATGGTTCGACGCTCCGTTTTCACGTCGTCGTATTGGTTGTCAACAAAATCCAAACGGTTAGCTCGTTCAATGGATCCAAAACGGTAGTAACCATTGATGCCAACTGAAAACCAAGGAGCTGGTGCGTAGGCAATGCCAATGAAGGTCTCATTCAAGCCACCTGACCCTTGGTACTGCTGAACATAATCACCAAAGGCCGATGAACTGTCGCTGCTCAGGATGTCATAGCCAACTGTGGTGTGCGGTCGCAAACCAACAGCCATACCAAATCCGTTACCTAAAGGCAGACCCAAGCCAAACTCTCTGAACCCACCTGTGTTGTTCCACAAGGCGTCCACATCATCTGCTTGGTGCATCATTTGCACATAACCACCGATATCTAATGTTGTGTATTTCAATTCGCTGTAGCTGGCAGGCTGTGCGGGATTGACATGCAAGCCAGATCGCCATGAACTGGACGTCCGACCCAAGGTCTGACCATGCACGTAGGAAGGCGATGAAGACCATCCCAATCCATAGATGCTATAGGGGTTGATACCACCTGTTTGTGCTGTGGCCGTGATGCCAAGCATTAAGATGCTAAGAAGAAGTGCTGTTTTGCGCATAAGTCCAGTGAGCATATAGCCCTATCAATTCCAATTTGGAAGCCGCAAAGATGCCGCTTTCTAGATGGTTAGCAAAAGTCATTCCATCACCCCCGTTCAACAGGAAGGCCATCGTTGGGTACCGTTTTCGCCACAGCGTTACTTCATCTGTGATTTGCTGCAGCATCCCAATGAAGGCGCCCCGTTGCATGCTTTCTTCGCTCTGGCTAGTTTGAGGATTTTCCAATGAAAGGCCCTCCCATGACGCATCAAGCAATGGCAAGCTGCCTGTGCCCTGATGCATGGCCGTCAAGCGCATAGCAAGACCAGGGGCTATGATGCCGCCTAAAAAGCCATCAACCGATGACAAGGCGCTGAATGTCAAACAGGTCCCACAAGTGATCACACAAACATCCTTTGACGTCGTCTGCTCAAGTGCGCCAAGCACCGCAAGCAAGCGATCTACACCTAGCCCGCTACCGTAGTTCAAGGCAAAGGGCCAAGGACCCGAAAAATCTAACCAAGACACGGCCACAGAAGCAATGCTTAAAGGCAATGGGTTCACATTGGCAGAATTAGAGGCCACCACATGTTTTGGGGGTTCCGGCAACCAATGCTCAATGGCTGCAACGGACAAACTGCCCCATGCTTGGTCGCACAGCATCTCTCCTGATGAAGAGAAACAAGCTGCCTTCACCCGGGTGTTGCCAATGTCCAATGCCAAAATCATGGCGCAAATTTACCCCTATCACCTGACATGGCATTTTTTATCTTTTACCAAGGCAATGATTGAGGCCTTGTCATTACCTTTGCGCTTCTTCAATGAGGGGTTCGGTAGCTCAGTTGGTAGAGCAACGGACTGAAAATCCGTGTGTCGGCGGTTCGAACCCGCCCCGAACCACTTCAAAACCCCGCTTTCAAGCGGGGTTTTTTATTGAATCAGATGGCAATTATCTTTGTCAAATCATGAACGAAGTCAAGTGCCCTTCCTGTAATACCTGGTATAACAAGCAACTACAAGCTTGCAGCGCTTGCAGTCACATCCTTCCAGTTCATGATACCTTTGCGCCTCAAAACGATCACCGCACCATCAAGCCCTTCGAAATGCCATTGCCTTCCTGGAATACCAAAGCTAAAAACCCCTTTCTCAGATTTGCCATCAACACCCTCGTTGCTGGCCAGTGGTTTGTCATGCTGATAGCTGCGTCCCTTGCTTACATGGCTTATTGGGTTGCCATTTGAAACTGAAAATCACAGTCTTTGCAGCCACAGCTGCACTGCTTGTTCATCAAGTAGTCCTGGGTGAATTTCCGCTGATTGACAGCTACCTTGACCCCTTTCTAAGCATGCCCATCATGATTGGACTACCCATTTTAGGTGTGAGGTTATGGGACAAGAATTTTAAAATAAAACCTTCCCTAGCCTGGGGGTTCGCCCTAACAGTAGCTGTCATATTTGAATACTGGATACCCCGCTTTGACCCACGATTTACTGCAGACTTAATAGATGCTCCCTTCTACCTCTTAGGTACTGGTTGGCTCATGCTGGCTCAAAGGCATTGATCCCCTTTTCTCAGAGCGACTACCTTTGCATGCAATCACAGACCATCATGACCAAGGCCATTCAAGGATTTTCTAAACTCAGTAAAGCAGAAAAGCAAACTTGGCTTGCTGAAAATCACCTCGAAAATCCACAAGCTGCATTGCGTCTGATGCAGTCATACATGCACGGCGATGACCGTGTGCAAAGGCAGCACGATGAGTTCACGGAGAACACCATTGCGAACTTTTACATGCCCTTGGGCGTGGCGCCTAACTTTTTAATTGATGGCGTGGTTCACAGCATCCCCATGGCAACAGAAGAAAGTTCCGTGGTGGCTGCAGCAGCAAAAGCCGCCAGTTTCTGGCTGCACCGCGGCGGATTCAAAACCCAGGTGATTTCGATGACCAAGGTGGGCCATGTCCACTTCAGTTATTCTGGCCATTCCAGTGACCTGACAACTGCATTCAATGAAGCAAAACCAGCCCTTCTAGCCTCAACTGATCACATCACCACCAATATGCGTCAGCGCGGTGGTGGCATCTTATCCATTGCACTGATTGACAAGTCTGATGCCCTCAAGGACTACCATCAATTGGCCGTGCAATTCAAGACCGCCGACTCCATGGGCGCTAACTTCATCAACTCCTGCCTTGAAGTCATGGCTCAAGCATGGAAAATGGCTGTTGCTGACCATGTGGCGACCAAGCAAAGCACCATGGAAGTGATCATGAGCATCCTCAGTAATCACAATCCTGACTGCAGGGTTATCAGTGAGGTGACTTGTCCAGTGACTGACTTGAAAGATGGGGAAATTCAAGGTGAAGATTTTGCTCAAAAATTCAAACAAGCTGTTGACATCGCTGAAATTGAACCCTTCCGTGCCGCAACCCACAACAAGGGCATCATGAATGGCATTGATGCCGTGGTGATGGCCACGGGTAACGATTTTCGTGCCGTAGAAGCTGGTTGCCACAGCCATGCCGCCATGGGTGGACAGTACAGTAGCCTGAGTCACTGCAGCATCATTGATGGCCAGTTTCGTTTTTGGATTGACATCCCATTGGCCCTAGGAACCGTGGGCGGATTGACCAAGCTGCACCCCTTGGTTACCCTATCCCATGAGGTTTTGAACAACCCCAGCGCCAAGCAGCTGATGGGCATTGTTGCAACATCTGGCCTGGCACAAAACTTTGCTGCATTGCGCGCGCTAACCACCACGGGAATCCAGCAAGGTCACATGAAAATGCACCTGAAAAATATCCTCAACCAGCTTGGGGCCAATGAAGGAGAAAAGCAATCCTTGACGAGGAAATTCAGCAAAAGCACCCCCCATCATGCTGATGTGAAAATAGCATTGCAGTCTCTGAGATCCCTTCAACAATAAGCCATGCAGCGATTTCACGCCCATGGATCCTTGTTACTTAGCGGAGAATACACCCTTCTGCATGGCGCCAAGGCATTGGCCATCCCTACAGGCAAGGGACAGACTTTAGACTTGCAAGCGAATGACAGCAAAACTATCCAATGGCTAGCTAAAAATCACCTTGATGAGGTAATTTTTCACGGAGACTTGCTCTGTGAACAAGTGGATCTCTCCTTCATTGATCGATTGATACAGGCCTGTCTGGACAGCGGCAAACCCCTGCCATCAGTTAATGCTACCACCACTTTGGATTTTGACCCATCATGGGGCTGGGGTTCTTCTGCTTCCTTGATTGCACTGGTTGCCCAATGGTTTCGCATGGATGCCATGTGGTTACATAACCAAGTGAGCCAAGGTTCTGGCTATGACGTGGCCTGTGCCATGGCCGATGGGCCCATCTGCTTTCAATCTGGCCAAACAGAAGCCGTCGACCTCAGTCATTGGCCCATTGAGCATATCGGGTTCATCTACCTGGGTAACAAGCAAGACAGCCAACAAGCAGTGTCAAATTACCTGAATAAGCCGGCTGATCATGGTGTCATTCAGGCCATCAATGAATTAACAGATGCCATGGTTAAAGCCCGTACCGTCAAAAGCCTGCGTCAGGCCATCAACGACCATGAACACATCATGTCAGACCACCTTGCCATGATCACAGCCAAGCAACAGCATTTCCCTCAAGAAACCTTCAGTGTGAAAAGTCTTGGCGCTTGGGGCGGTGATTTTGTCATGGCTCTATTTGACGATCCTTCTCAATTGGATTACATTGCATCAACTCATACCCATTGCCTACCGTGGTCTTCTGTCGCCCTTTAATCCCTGCAATGATCGCCACCATGGTGGCGATAGGATTCAGCCAACAGGCTGAAGCAGCCCATCTTGTTGGTGGACAGATCACCTACGTCTGTACGGGAAGCAACAACTACAGCATCGCCTTGACAGTCTACAGGGACTGCAATTCTCAAGGCGCTCAGCTGGATGCTGTAGCATCAATTGGCGTTTTCAACACCGTCACCGGAGCACTCATCAGCAATTTGCAAGTGCCACGTGGCCCCAAGCAAAACATTCAGCCCAACACCGGCAATCCTTGCCTGACTGCGCCACCAAATCTTTGCACAGAATTCGCGCAATACATCACCAGCATCAACTTGCCACCTATTGCCGGCGGTTACACCATTTCCTTTCAGCGTTGCTGCAGAAACAACACCATCACCAATATAAATGGACCTGGCAGCAAGGGATCAACCTTCACCACGAACATCCCGCCCAATGACAGCACGTGCAACAACAGCCCGCAATGGGACAATGATCCACCCATTGTGCTGTGCAATATGGAAAATTTGAATATTCCCATCACAGCTACGGATTTAGATGGCGACTCCCTATCCTACCGTTTGTGCAACCTCTACCTTGGTGGTGGGCAAGGTGGTGGTAGCAACCTCACCAGCCCTGCCCCTAACCCGCCAGCAGGACCGCCCTATGGCTTGATTGCCTACAAGCCGCCCTCAACCACAGTCAACCCTATCCCTGGCATACCCGGACTTTCGATGGACCCCAACACGGGCTATGTCAATGGCTTCTTGAATGTCACCGGTCAGTATGTTTTAGCAATCTGTGTCCAAGAGTGGCGAAATGGTGTGCTTTTGAACACCATTCGACGCGATTACCAATTCAATGTCACTCCATGTGACCCCACCCTATGGGCTGACATTGTTTCAGAGGAGGATGACACCACCCAGCTTTGCATTGGTTCCACCATCAATTTCCAGCAAACCAGCTTCAATGTTACCAGTTTTCATTGGGACTTTGGAGATACTACCATCACCACAGACACCAGCAACCTGTCTAGCCCCACCTACACGTTCAATGACACTGGCACCTACCATGTGATGTTGATTGGCAACCCTGGATGGAGTTGTGCTGACACCGACATTGTCAGTTTTCACATCTACCCTCCCATCAATCCAACCTGGTTTGAGTCTGGTGGCAATTGCTTGGATGAACAAGGCTTTTTACTAACCCCTCAAGGCAATTGGTACCCTAACTCTACGTTTGGATGGACCATTGGAACACCGGGTGACGCGAATTACTACACAGACTCCAACATGTACCCGCCACCTGTCACATTTGTGAACCCTGGCACCTACCCCATCAAACTCTATGTCAAGTCCAAGACCTGTGAGGAGGTTTACATTGACAGCTTGTATATTTTCAATCGACCAGAGATGCTGGGTGATTTTGCCGGAATTGTTGGTTGCCAGCCTTACACCCATGTTTTTGACCCACAAGCCAGCGCAGACACTGACATGCATTTCTTGTGGGACTTTGGCGATGGGGACACCTCGCATGCAGCCATGCCAACACACACCTACACCCAACCTGGATTGTATGACATCAAGGTTTGGATGTGGACCCTAGACGGCTGTGTAGACACCCTGTACCAATCCTTTCCTGGTGGCGTTCTTGTTCACCCAAGGCCCGTGATGCCATTTACCGTGTCGCCCACAACCATCAGTATTTACCAACCAGATGTTGAAGTAACCACCACGGGTATTGATCCCGGTGAGCAATTCTGGATTCACATGGGCGATAGCAGCATCTACAACCAAAGCAGCTATCTCATTCATGCCTACAAGGACACTGGTGACTTTTATGTGCTTCGCATTGCTGTCAATCAGTTTGGCTGTTGGGATACCCTGAGTCAATTGGTTCGTGTGGATCCCGTTTTCAATATCTGGTCACCTACAGCATTCACGCCCAATGGCGATGGCAACAATGAACAATTCAGGCCCGTTGTCACAGGCTTCACCAATTACCGATTGGTGATCACAAACCGATGGGGGCAGGTGGTTTTTCAAAGCAATGACGCCCTGGAAGCATGGAATGGCACCGAACAAAATCAAGGCAAAGAATGCCCTGAAGGCGCTTACACCTGGCATCTCTTTGTGATTGACTATGGTGACTCACCTGTGGAGAACAACGGCGTAGTGCTATTGATGCGTTAACGCATCACCCACTTCATGCCAACCACCAAGGCTATCATTCCCGTGGCAATAGACAACACAGCATAAGCAATTGCCACCCAGTAATTGCCCATTTTGATCATGGCAAGCAGCTCATGGGAAAAAGCGCTGAACGTGGAGAACCCACCACAAAAACCTACAGCGAGCAGGAGGACAAAGCGTTGGTCCATCGTTTTTGCTGCAACAACACCTAAGATCAAACAAGCCATGATGTTGGCTAGCAGGGTGCCAATCAATTCAGCTTTGGATGAGTGGGGGAACAACGATTGTATCAAAAGGCCAGTGCCCCAACGGGCAATGGCACCAAGTCCCCCTCCAAGAAATACGGCAATGACATTCATGTGGTGGTGAAGGTCGGCACCCCACGCCATCTGTGCAAGCCTTTCGCAATAAACAGCCCCAAGAGCATGCCTCCAAGGATGTCAGCAGGGTAATGCAACCCTAAGTAGATGCGGCTATAGCTTACCACGAGAGCCCATAGCCCCAATGCTAGAAGCCAGTTTTTTGACGCTTTGCTGGCCTGCATAACGCCCCAGGCAGCAAACAAGGTAGCTGCATGGCTGGACACAAAACCGTATTGACCACCACAGGATGTTGCAGCTAGCACGAACTGGTCTGCCATACCATGACAAGGCCTGAGTCGCATCACCAGGTTTTTCAACAAGTGGACTGATGCCAGATCCGCCAAGGCTATGGCAGCTATAAGAATCACCGCGAATCGTATCGCCTGCTGGAAAGACATGCGAAGGAATGCGTGAACCAATAGGGCCAGTAAAATCAGGTAACTGATCCAGGGCTGGGTTACCGTTTGAAATAAGGCATCCAAGGATGGATTGCCCTGACTGGTCAAGGAAAGAAACAGGGATTGATCCGCTGCTATCAGGGATTCAATGAAATCCATAAACGGTCTTTCAGGTTTTGCATACCCATGCCAGCCACCGAACTGATGAACAAGATTTCAACCTGTTCATCGATGCCGTCCTTGAGCTGTTGATGAATCTCCGTTTGAAGCTCCTCATCAAGCATGTCCGACTTGGAAATAGCTAGAAGTCGCTGCTTGTCTGGCAACTCAGGGTTGTACTTGGTCAATTCATCAAGCAAGGTATTGTACTCCTTCACATGGTCATCTGAATCTGCAGGTACCATGAACAACAAAATGGAATTGCGTTCAATATGCCGCAAGAAGCGATGGCCTAAGCCCTTGCCCTCACTGGCGCCTTCAATGATGCCTGGAATGTCTGCAATCACAAAGGATCGAAAATCCCTGTAAGACACCACGCCTAAATTGGGAACCAATGTGGTGAAAGGGTAGTCAGCAATCTCAGGCTTAGCAGCTGACACCACACTGAGCAAGGTGGATTTGCCTGCATTGGGAAAGCCGACCAAGCCAACATCCGCCAAGACCTTCAACTCAAGAATGTTCCAGCCCTCTTGGCCTTCCCCACCTGGTTGAGAGTAGCTGGGCGACTGGTTGGTGGACGATTTGAAATTGGTGTTGCCAAGCCCTCCTCGGCCACCTGGCTTGAAAATGATTTCCTGGCCATCGGCCGTGATTTCACAAATCACAGCATTGGTCTCTTCATCCTTTGCTACTGTGCCCAATGGCACATCCAGGTAGACATCCTCCCCATTGGAGCCATGGCGGTCATTGCGGCTGCCATTCTGACCATGAGGGGCTTTGATGTGTTTGCGGTACTTCAGGTGGAGCAAGGTCCATACCTGTGAATTGCCACGCAATATGATGTGCCCACCACGCCCGCCATCACCGCCATCGGGACCACCCTTTGGTATGCCTCTGCCACGGTAAAAATGTGCACTACCCGGACCACCATGCCCTGAAGCGCAATACAGTCTAACGTAATCGATGAAATTTGAATTGCTCCCTCCTGCCATGGCTTTAAGGATTAAATGTCCTCAATGATAACCTTCAACCCCTGGGTGATCTCCTCGATGCTTCCTTCACCAGAAAGACCTTGGTATTTTTTTTGAGCTGCATAGTAGGACTGCAATGGCTCTGTTTCCTTGCGGTAGACAGCGATGCGGCTGGCAATAACCGCCTCATTGGCGTCATCAGGACGCCCAGAGGTTTTTCCCCGCTCAAGCAATCGACCAATCAACTCAGATTCACGCACTTCAAGACCAATCATGGCATCCACCTGATACCCATTGCCTTCCAGCATGGCATCCAATGCCTCTGCTTGAGGCGTTGTGCGCGGAAAGCCATCGAAAATAAAGCCCTTAGCATCCGCATGGGATGACCACGCGTCTTTCAACAGGGCAATGGTCACCTCATCTGGCACTAACCGACCCTTGTCCATGTAAGATTTTGCCAAATTGCCCAGCTCAGTCTTTCCCTTGATGTTGCGGCGGAAAATATCCCCCGTACTCAGGTGAATGAAGCCGTAATGTGCTACCAAAAAAGCGGATTGAGTGCCTTTGCCTGCACCGGGTGGGCCAAAGAGAACAAGATGTGTCATGTCAATGTTTTGAAGCGGCTAAAGTACGCTCTGCTTTATGATTCCTTACCTTCGTAAAAATACCAAGTCGCATGTCGCATCAATACGCAGTTATCATGGCTGGCGGTGTCGGTACCCGTTTCTGGCCAACCAGCACCATCAGCAAGCCAAAGCAGTTCCTGGATATCCTTGGAACAGGTGAAACCTTGCTTCAGCAAACCTACCGTCGCATGGCAACCATTGTGCCTGAGGCAAACATTTATGTAGTCACCCACAGGGACTATGTGGATCTCTGTCTGGAGCAGTTGTCGGGACTGAGTCGCATGCGTGTGCTTGCAGAGCCCAGCCGGCGCAACACCGCACCTTGCATTGCCTACGCCGCATTCAAATTGAAAAAACGGGACCCCATGGCCAACTTTGTGGTTACCCCCTCCGATCATTTGATTGCCGATGAGGTTGCATTCAAAGCAGCCATCGAATCAGGATTGGAGGCAACCGCTGAGAAAAACATCCTGTTGACCCTTGGTATCAAGCCACACAAGCCAGAAACTGGCTATGGTTACATTCAATTCAACGAGACTACAGTCGACTGGCATGAGGATGTCAAATCTGTGAAAACTTTCATGGAGAAACCCAACCTTGAAATGGCGGAATCCTTCCTTGCCACTGGTGAATTCCTATGGAATGCTGGCATATTCATTTGGAATGCCAATGCCATATTGAGTGCCTTTGAAAAAGACATGCCCGACCTGTACAGCACGTTGAATGCCGGCTGGAAAGTGCTGAACAGTGAGGGAGAAAACGCCTTCATCGAAGATGTCTATGCTGAATGCCCCAATGAATCCATTGACTATGGCATCCTTGAAAAGGCCAGGCAAGTCTATGTGATGCCTGTGTCCTTTGGATGGAGTGACTTAGGGTCATGGGGAGCTGTGCATGAACAACGCCAAGCAGATGATGATGGTAACACGGGGAACGGTCCACGCACATTGACCTATAACGCACACAACAATGTCATTGATCTGCCTCGCCAAATGGCCGCAGTGATATCTGGCTTGGATGATTTCATTGTGATTCAAAGCGGGGATCGGCTCTTGATCTGCCCGAAAAGCGAAGAACAAGCCATCAAGCGCTATGTCAGTGATGTCAAGCACGACATCGGTGATGACTTTGTCTAGGTGCAAAGGTATCGCATCACATTGTCAGCATAAAAAAAGCCGCCAGGATCATTCCTGGCGGCTTTTTTGGCTTGAGTCCTTTGGTTACGACGCCTCTTTTTCGTTATGACCTAACCAACGGTAAACACGCTTAGGCATTATTTTCTCTAGGCCAATCAAAGTCAACCAGTAACTGACAAACATGCCTAAGAAGATGAGCATACTGAATCCCATAAGGATGATCAAAAGTGTGATAAGGAATCCAGCGAATTTCATGGCGTCGTTTAAGAATTTTGACAAATGTACGTCAGGGACACCTTATGTGACAGCATGGATTTGTTCGTAAATTTGCACAAAGCACCAAAACATGACAACACGCATCGAAAAAGACACCATGGGCGATATTGCTGTACCAGCAAAGGCTTATTGGGGCGCACAAACAGAGCGTTCACGCAACAATTTCAAAATTGGGCCTGAAGCAAGCATGCCAGAAGCCATCATTGAGGCCTTTGCTTACTTGAAAAAAGCCGCAGCCATGACCAATGCAGAGTTGGGTGGAATGGATCCCAGCAAATCTGACCTCATCGGTCAAGTCTGCGATGAAATCATTGCAGGACAACACAGCGATCAGTTTCCCTTGGTGATCTGGCAAACTGGATCTGGCACTCAAAGCAACATGAACTGCAATGAAGTCATTGCCAACCGCGGCCATGTCTTACAAGGTGGCAAGTTGACCGACAGCAACAAGGTGTTGCACCCGAATGACGACGTGAACAAATCACAGTCCTCCAATGACACTTTCCCTACCGCCATGCACATTGCTGCCTACAGCCAAGCTGTGGATGTCACCCTACCCGGCCTGAAACATTTGCGTGAGGTCCTAGATGCCAAATCCACTGCCTTTGCACATGTGGTGAAAACGGGCAGAACCCATTTCATGGATGCCACGCCATTGACCTTGGGTCAAGAATTCTCTGCCTATGTTCAGCAGCTAGACAATGGCATGCGCAACATTCACAACGCCTTAGAGATGGTGGCAGAACTGGCTCTTGGCGGCACAGCAGTTGGCACAGGACTCAACACACCCAAAGGCTATGCCGTCAAAGTAGCTGCCAACATTGCGCATCTGACCGGCAAGCCCTTTGTGACTGCGCCCAACAAATTTGAAGCATTGGCAGCACATGATGCCATGGTAGAATTGCATGCAGCCTACAAACGCGTGGCTGTGTCATTGATGAAAATTGGCAATGACATCCGCATGCTTTCATCCGGTCCACGTTCAGGCATTGGCGAAATATTGATCCCACCCAATGAGCCAGGATCCTCCATCATGCCAGGTAAGGTCAACCCCACACAGGCAGAAGCCATCACCATGGTTGCAGCACAAGTGATTGGCAACGATGTAGCGATGAGCATGGGCGGTGCAAGCGGGCATTTTGAACTCAATGTGTTCAAGCCCATGATGGCAAAAAACATCCTTGAAAGCGGTCACCTGATTGGGGATGCATGCATGTCATTCACCGACAATTGTGTGGCTGGCATTGAACCAAACCATGAGCAAATCACCAAGCATCTGAACAATTCACTGATGCTTGTCACTGCCCTCAACACCCACATTGGTTACGAAAAATCTGCCAGCATCGCTAAAAAGGCGCATGCAGAAGGCAGCACACTCAAGGATGCTGCATTGTCATTAGGCTATGTGACTGAAGCTGAGTTTGACGCCTGGGTCAAGCCCGGCGACATGTGCTAAAACAGGTCTTTGATGGCCTCCAAGGGGCGGCCCACGGCGGCCTTGTTCTTCCATGAAACAATGGGGCGTTGCATCAGCTTGGGGTATTCAATCATGGCATAAATCAGCTCCTCATCACCAAGCTCTGCATCAGCAAAGTGACTTTTCCAATCAGCTTCATTGCTTCGAATCAACGCACGGGGATCCATGTCCATGGTTTGCAACAAGGCATCCAACACCTCGTAAGTCAGCGCCTCATCAAGGTACTTAACAATCACGGGCTCATGGCCATTGGCTTCAAGCCAGGCTAGCGCTTCTCTGCTCTTGGTGCATCGTGGGTTGTGGTAGATAATTGGCTTCATGGTTTGCGGTTGATGGTGATTGATCCGTGATGGTCGCCTTGAGCGCCACAGAGAGATGTCCAGTGGGCCACCCAAAAGTACACGCCATCAGGCAATGCGCCTGTCCGGGATTCCCCACCCCAAGCAAAGTTTGGATCCGTGGTCTCAAAGACCAGCTGTCCCCATCGGCTGTAAACCTGAAAATTCAGTGAGGCCAATGAGGACTGTGCAGCTTCCGGCAAATAGCACCAATCATTCACCCCATCCCCATTGGGCGTAAAAATGCTAGGGAAAATCAAAGCATTCATGTCATCCATGCCCACCTGGTAGGTGACGGTCAGGGTATCATAACGCAAGCAGGTGCTGTCAACTGCCACTACGACGATGTCATGGGACCCAACGGTAGTCGGTAAACTGATGTATTGGCCCCAAATTGCTGCCCCACTCAAACCATTGGGGTACCAGGCATAATGGGTGGCTTGATTGGCTGCTGCATTCAAGCTGACTTGTGGCGGGCTTGTGCACGGGTCCACAGTGGCATCCGTGACAATGTTGCCTAAAGGGGATCGGAAAGACACCACCCAAGTTGCCGTATCTGCCAATCCACACAGGGTATCGTAGGCAATCAAGGTGATGGTAAAGGGGCCATAATTGGCTAATAGATAATCGTGAATCAAGGGGCACTTCATGACCTCATAGTGAGAATCGCCATCGCCCCACAGCACCAAAAGCGCATGGGAATTCAAAGAATCTGTGGGGTGTAACTCCACATGATGTGTGCTGTCACAGAGGTCATAAACCAATGACATGTAGGCCTTGGGTGGATCAGGCAAATGCACATGAAGAATCAAAGTCTGGCTGGCCCAGGTCTGGCAAAGGGTGTCCCAGCTGCTGACTTGAATCACATACATGCTATCGGTGGCATACCAATGAGTTTGTCCCAGCGGAGATGTCACAGACTGCACGATTCCATCACCCCAATCAATGCGAGCTGAATCTGACCGCAAGGCCACACCTATCAGTTCCGCCTCTGTACCAATGCAGAGGGAATCTTTAACCAGTTGCAAGTCCAATTGTGCCGCTTGTTGCTCAAAAGCGATTTGCACAGCTGCCATGTTGCAGTTGCTCGATCCATTGATGGTGGCATAAGCATTGTGAGGGAATACGGGCAGCAATGAATTGCCGCCACAGCCAGCACAAATCGCTTGATGAATGACTCCGTTAGGGTCAAACCGGGAGGTGCCTCCATCCACATGCTCTGCGCTACCCTGCCCACCAAAGTAGGTTGCGTACAAGGGCGAACCGTGTCGACCCAAAACCATGAAATAAAAATCACTGCCATCAGTGATGCTGTCATAGGCATCTGGCGTGGTGTACAAATTGGTGGTGTTACCTGTCCCCGAACTGTTGACCAGCCCACCCCAACCAGATAAGTAAATGGAACCACAGGGGTCCATGGAAAAAGCTGTGGGAGAGATGTTAGGTCTGGCACCTGATGGGGAACCAAATGATTGCACGCGGTAAAGGCTATCAAGCGACAGGGGCATCCATGCAATGAATTGTGCCCGGGCGCTTTGCGACCAGTGGCTGCCCACGTCCTGCAAGCCCACCTGACTCAAGCCAATGAAGGCGATGGCGCTGGAGTCTCCCGTGGTCAACCAGGCTCCCTTGGGTTGATGGCCAACCATGAATGCTGCATCGTAAAGGTTTTCACCCAAGTAACTGCTTGCAATGAGGCTGCCATTGCTTGCGTCGTAGGTGCTGATCCATGCGTCCACATTCCCTCCTCTGCTAGTTTGGTAGGCATTCGAGCTGGCGAGATTGTCTGATGTGCTAGCGCCAACTACGGCCAGAACCTTTTGGTTGTTGTGATCGACCAAAGTGGCACCAAAGCAGGCATCCAATTGACTGCCGCCAACCAATGAGGCCCAGTTCAGGGAATCCAAGAACGGTGACCATTGCATGATCAATCCATCTTGCGAACCACCCAAAGTGCTGTCCAAGGTGGCTGGAAAGTCGGCTGACTGGGTCGATGAAACAGCATAAATGGCATCCGATGTCACTAAGACATCACCCCGTGCCTGGTCACCATAATTCATGGGAATTAGGACATTGATGCCGTCTGATCCCGAGCCCCCCGCATAGGTAGACCCAAGCAATTGGGACCCTGTGGAATCCAAGCGAAACAGCACCAAATCCGGCCCGGGATTGAATTGTGTACCGCCGCCATTGGTGGCAGGTCCACCTGCCATTGTGCTATCCCAAGATTGACTGGTATGGGGGAAATTGCTGGAATTGCTCGTTCCCATCACAACCAGATCCCCATTGGGAGCTACCATCATGCTATGCGGCTGTTCAGCACCTGAGCCGCCCACATAGGTAGAGGATATGATGGATAGACCATCACCAGCAAATAGCATGAATGCCATGTCAACTGCGCCACCAAAAATGGATTGAAACCCATTGCTGGTAGGGTACTGACTGCCAAAGGCTGTTCCACCTGCCCATGTTCTTCCCATGGCATCATAGGTTGCTGTGTAGCCAAAGTTGTCACTGGTTGAGCCAGAAAAGCTGCTGAAACGGTAGATGGGATCAATGACCGTTGCCCTTTTTGCATGCATCCGCCATTGCTTGCCATCACGTCGCCATGTGGACTTCACCAATGCCTCTTTTGCATACGATGCAGGCATGCTAACATGGATGGACCCTGCTGGCAATTGAAGGCGAAGTTCATCGCGGTATGCTGACTGCCGATTCACCCCTTCCCATTGGGAACGAACCCTTGCTAAGGCCTCTGATTGCTTTGCATGCCATGTGGTTTTGAACTGATTACCCTGCACCGATATTCGCAAATCCACGCCGGGGTAGACATTGCGTAACCAACCTCCCTGAGCCAATGTCAGTCCGGATGCTTGTCGCTTCCCCAAGTGAAAGTTCACCACCTGAGATGTTTCGCTGGCATCGGATTCCCAATGGCTTGATTGATTGGCATCAACGAATCGCTCTGTGCTGACCCAGATACCTGAATCCAAGGCCATGGCAAACCGCAACCCATCGTGCAGGACCCACACCCTGGCATCGCCCATGTTGACTGCTGCCACAACATCATCGTGCCACTGGCCATGATTGGCAACCAAGCCGTAGCTGCTGCCGCTAAGTGCCTGCGAAAGGAGGGTCGCGGGGAATAGCAGCACGATCAATAGACCCGAAAAATGTCGCATGCTTTGCATTCCCCCAATTTACGGCAGACTCATGCTTTAATAAGGTGCTCGGCTAGTCTTCCTCTGCGTTGCTTTGCGCCATCAAAAAGGCCTTGAGGAAGACATCAAGATCTCCATCCAAAACAGCATCTGGGTTGCCTGATTCAACGGACGTTCTGACGTCTTTTACCAGCTTGTAAGGGTGCAACACATAGTTGCGAATCTGGCTGCCAAATTCGATTTTCATTTTACCAGCCTCGATCTCCGTTCGCTTGGCATTCCTTGCCTCAATCTCCGCTTCATACAAGCGAGATTTGAGCAATTGAATCGCTTTCTCTTTGTTCTTAAGCTGGGAACGGGTTTCTGTGTTTTCAATGACGATACCCGAAGTTTTGTGCCGGAGCCGGACCCCTGTTTCCACCTTGTTGACATTTTGCCCACCTGCACCAGATGACCGGAACGTGTCCCAGCTGATGTCAGACAAATTGATTTGAATGTCAATGGTGTCGTCCACCAAGGGGTAAACATACACGGAGACAAAGGATGTGTGTCTTCGGGCACTTGAATCGTAGGGGCTGATTCGCACCAAGCGATGGACCCCGTTTTCGCCCTTGAGGTACCCAAAGCAATAATCTCCAGAAATCTCCAGTGTCACAGTTTTGATGCCTGCCACATCGCCCGATTGAAAATTCAATTCACGCAGACTGTGGCCATTCCGCTCTGCCCATCGAATGTACATGCGCATCAGCATGGCTGCCCAATCGCAAGACTCTGTTCCACCGGCACCAGCTGTGATTTGAACCACCGCGCTGAGCTTGTCTTCTTCACCGGAAAGCATGTTGCGAAACTCCATGTCACTCAAGTTGGTCTCAAGCTCTTCAACCGCCTTATCTACATCACTTTCCTCGAGTTCGCCTTCCTTGTAAAACTCCACCGACAACTTCACTTCCCCCAGTTGCGCAATCAATAACTCATGGCCATCAATCCAATACTTGGTTTCACGGATTTTCCTCATGACAATTTCTGCTGCCTTGGAATCATTCCAAAAGTCTGGATTGCCTGTGCGTTCCTCCTCATTGGTAAGATCCAGGCGCCTTTTCTCAATGTTGAGGTATTTGCCCAAAGTCTCAATCCGCTTGCCGAATTGATTGATTTTTTCTGAGGTGATCATGTTGGTAAAAGTAAGGCGGCTTACCTTAGTCAGATGATAGCAATGCAAGCAGATTTTCGTTCTGATACCGTTACCCGCCCTACGCAAGCCATGATGCAAGCCATGATGCAAGCCCCATTGGGTGACGATGTTTTAGGTGATGACCCTAGCGTCAAGCTTTTGGAAGCCTACGTTTCTGACTTATTCGGGATGGAAGACGCCCTGTTCTGCCCCTCTGGCACCATGACCAATCAGATTGCCATCAAGGCACACACACAACCTGGCGATGAGCTGATATGCTCTCATTTGGCTCACATCTACAACTACGAAGGGGGCGGTATCGCAGCCAATAGCGGCGTTCAAGCCAGGTGTGGCGGTGATGACTTGGGTCGATTAACTGCCGATGACGTGAAGGCCCTGATTCAACCTTCTGGCAATGTCCATCTGGCGGCAACCCGACTGATTTCTGTTGAAAACACAGCCAACAAAGGTGGGGGATCCTGCATGGGTCTTCCCATGCTTGAGGCCATTGGCCAAGTTGCAAAATCTCATAACCTGGCCTACCACCTTGATGGGGCACGGCTCTTCAATGCCCTGGTTCGTGACAAGGAAGACCCCAAGTCTTATGGCCAGTGCTTTGATTCTATCTCCTTGTGTTTAAGTAAGGGGCTGGGTGCGCCCGTGGGTTCCCTGTTGTTGGGAAGCAAGACCTTCATTCAATCGGGTCAACGCATCAGAAAGCGCATGGGTGGTGGCATGAGGCAAAGTGGTTTGCTGGCTGCAGCTGGTCTCTATGCCTTAGAGAACCATGTGGAGCAGTTGGCTGAAGATCATGCAAAGGCTCAGCTGATTGACCAATGGTTGTCTGAATGTTCATGGGTGAGCGAGCGCAAGCCTTGCGAGACCAACATGGTCATATTCAAAGTCATTGACAGACATCAGGCTTCTGACATCCAAGAACGCCTGGCCAGTTCCGGCATTCACATTGTAGCAATGGACAGTCAGTGGTTGCGGTTCGTTACGCATATGGACATCAACGATGCACACATGGCGCACCTTGACAAGGCATTGAAGCGTCTGTAATCAGCCCCCCTTCAACAAGGCCCATGTCCGGGCAATGTCATCGCCAGCATAACCATAGGTGTTAGCGTACTTCCACACGTTGTTTTTTCTCTCGCTGCTTGACTCACTCGAAGGGATGCGGGCCAATCGCCTTGTCATCAAGGCTTGCAAGGCCTCAGGGAATGCCTCATCCATCAAGGGCTTCAAGGCCTCTGTTATGCAACCTTCATCAACATGCTTCTGCCGCAAGGCATGGGTGATCTTGTAGGGACCCCAGTGCTTGATGCGGCATTTGCCACTGGCATAGGCTAAAGCAAAGCGACTTTCACTGAGGTAGCCTTCAATGATTAATTCACCCAGCAGGCTATCGCAAGCCGCCTGACCCAGCCCCATGTCCCTCAATCGCTTCAAGACCTCACTGTGGCAGCGTTCCTGGTAGTCGCAGTATTTGCGTGCTACCAAGCCAGCTTGCTTGAGATCATGAATGGGTTCACGTTTAAATGCCATGGCTGCAAAATAAAACGGGCGGCACAAAGGCCGCCCGTTTCTTGAATAAATTTTCCGATCAGTTAAGAAGATGTTGTTTCAAATCCTGGAATCGGTAGTCAAGCATTTTGAAGGCATCACGGGGAATGATGGTCAACTTCATGCCATAGGTCTTGGACCATTTACGCTCGATGGTCTCCCACCACCAGCCTTGCGTCAGGAAGGCGTGAATGAAGGGGTGCACATGCAGAAAGATAGGACCCTCTTTGCCTTTGCTCAAACGCGAGGCGACAATCTTGTCAAACTTGTGTTCAAGGGCATCAATCATGGTGATGGGTGCATCAACCATGAGGTCAGGGTTCTTCTCCTTGGTCTGAATTTGCTGAACCGGTCGCACACGCTGTCGCGTGATCTCCACAATGCCAAACTTGGAAGGTGGTAAGATTTTGTGACGGGCTCGGTCCTTTGCCATGGCATCACTCAGATGCTTGACCAATTTCCTGCGGTTCTCAGACCGTTGCATGTCAATGAAATCGATGCAGATGATACCTCCCATGTCGCGCAAGCGCAACTGGCGGGCTACTTCATCTGCCGCTATCAAATTGACGGCAATGGCATTGTCCTCCTGGCTTTCATTTTTGTTGCTTCGGTTGCCCGAGTTCACATCAATGACATGCATGGCTTCCGTGTGCTCAACTATGAGGTAGGTTCCCTTGCCCATATTGACCGTACGGCCAAAAGCAGACTTGGTTTGCCTATCAACATTGTAGTGCTGGAAAATGGGCACTTCAGAACTGTGCGTTTGCACAATTTTGCCTTTACCCGGGGCAATGGTCTCAACGTATTCACGGATTTCTCCGGTCAGTTCTGCATTGTCCACCACAATCTTCTCAAAGCTGTCGCTCATGATGTCACGCAAATACGCGTTCAATCGATCGACTTCCCTGAGAACACATTTGCGCGGCTTGGCGCCTCGCAATTGGCGGTGCAGGTTCTTCCACTTGTTGACTAAGTCATCAAGGTCAGCTTGTATGTCCTCAGCGGACATGTTCTTTGCAACGGTGCGGAGTATCATTCCGAAGCCATTTGGCCTGATCTTCTTAGCAAGTTTTCTTAGGCGTTCTTTCTCCTTTCGGTCGCGAATTTTCTGTGAAACAGAAACCCGGTCTGAGAAGGGGACGAGTACCATAAACCTACCTGCTAATGAGATGTCTGCAGTGATTCTAGGGCCCTTGGTGGAAATCGGTTCTTTGGCAATTTGTACCAAAATTTGATCTCCGGACTTGAGCACTTTATCAATGGATCCGTTTTTGTCAATGTGAGGAAGCAGGTCCGATTTTGCAATCTTTGTGTTCTGCTTGCCCTTAATCACCTTCTCATAGAAGGCTTTTCCTGACATATATTGAGGACCAAGGTCATGATAATGAAGGAAAGCATCCTTCTCATAACCAACATCTACAAAGGCCGCATTGAGACTTTGCGCCAACTTGCGCACCGTCCCTAAATAGATATCTCCGACGGAATAGGCTTGATCGCCATCTTCCTTCACGAGTTCCATTAAACGACCTTCTTGAAGAAGAGCAATGACTGCATCCGACTCGCTGGCTTGTATTACTAGCTCGTTTCGCATGGTCATTTAGTATTTATTTCTTCTTGTGACGATTCTTACGCAAACGCTTTTTGCGCTTGTGTGTGGCCATCTTGTGACGTTTTCTTTTTTTACCGCTTGGCATAATGTGTGGGTATTAAATATTAATCAAAGGGTCTGTGAATCAGACGCCTCAAGGAGTTGCTCCAAGGCTTGCTCAACCTCTGACGCGAGGTCTGGGTTTATCTCTTGGAACTGGCGCAGGGCTTCCATGGCCCCAGGCATATCGTTTGCCTTCTGCAGAGCCTCTGACAAGAGGATGGCTGTTTCGGGTATGGCTGGCGCAGCATCAAGGGCTAGTTGAAATCGATCAACTGCATTGTCCCATTGACCTGTCATCATGGAAAATTTACCTAACCAAAGTTGTGCGCCACGATGGTCTGGATTGCGTTCTGCCACGGCACGGAGCTTGAGAATACTCTCCATGGGGTTGGCAGATCCGGCTTCGATATCTGCAACGATTGACTGCACCAAAGCGTCATCTGGATCTGCAACTTCCACCGGAGGGGTGGTAGGCAGCATCCACATAGCAAGGGCCAACAAAATGGTGGCAGCCAGGGCGATGATGAGTGTTCGTTTCACAGGAATCAGTCCTTAACAGGCACGTTGACCTTGACTTCTTTAGCAAATGTCTTTGCTGGCTTGAAGGCAGGAATGTAATGCGCTGGAATGATCAGGGTCGTGTTTTTTGAAATATTGCGACCGGTCTTTTGTGCACGGCGCTTTAGGATGAAGCTCCCAAAGCCACGCAGATAAACGTTTTCGCCGGATTCCATGCCTGAGCGAACCTCTTGCATAAAACCTTCAACTGCGGCCAGAACGTCTGCCTTTTCCATACCTGTGCGATCGGAAATGCGGGAAACAATGTCTGCTTTTGTCATAATGGATATATTGTTTATCGAAATAATGAATCGAAACCCTGAGCTTCAGGGTATTAAATTTAGAGGCGGCAAAGTTAACGACTTGTGCCTGAACGAACAACATTTACCCTTTGATTTCTTCTCACTTACTTTCATGGTACGACCAACAAGGCCGATCTCTCCCATGGCGCAGAGAATCAAGCGCTTACGAGCTATGGCTTTGCGAAATAATCATGCAGCAAACACAGGTCGCCACAGGCATAGACTATTGGTACCGCATGCTGAAGGTTTTCCCTAGCGTAGCAGATCTGGCAGCGGCAAGCATCGACCAAGTCCTCAGCGAGTGGGCTGGACTAGGCTACTACCGGCGTGCTCATCAGCTGCACAAGGCAGCAATCATCATTCATGAACAAGGGCATTTCCCCCTGAATCATGCCCAATGGCTCAAGCTGCCTGGGGTGGGGCCTTACACGGCTTCAGCACTTGCCTCCTACCTGTTTAAAGACCCCATTGCAGCCATTGACGGCAATGCCAATAGGGTATACAGCCGGCTCTTTGACCTGCCCTTGCCCGTGGATAAAGCGGAGGGAAAGCAAGCCATACAGGCCTTGGGTAATGACAGCATTGACAAAGACAGACCTGGTGACTTCAACCAAGCCATCATGGACCTGGGAAGTCAAATTTGCAAGAGCAAGAAACCTGCATGCGACCAATGCCCCGTATCGACCTATTGTCTGGCGAGAGAAAGGTCAAGCATCCATTTGCGGCCTGTAAAGTCCGTCAAAATCACCGTCAAAAAGGCCCATTGGGCATTCATGCTGGTGACACACCAAGGGAAAATAGCAGTCACAAATAGAAACAATCAGGGCATTTGGCCCGGGCTAGTCACCCTGCCTGCCAGTCAGCCCGAAAACGGGCAGCCGCTGCTCTGGTCATGCAACCATGCATTAACCCACATGCAGCTTCACATCACCATCCATGAGGCCCAGCTATCAGACCTGAATGACAGCATAACATGGGTGGACATCAATGAATTAAGTGAGCTTGCATGGCCACAACCATTCACGCGATGGTTGCGAGAATTCAAGTACATTTGATTCAGCTATTCAAGCAAATCACACAGAAACATGGGAGGTACATTGAACAACGTCATGCTGATCGGCAACCTGGGTAAATACCCAGGCATTTGCGGCTTTGACCGTGGCGTTATTTTGGCCAAATTTCCCATTGGCCCCTCAGGGCATTTCACGCATCGCGAAGGCCCTCGAGAAGAAAGCACCAATTGGCACAGCATTGGATCCTGACCCCCTACCCCTTCTTGTCAACTTGATCAACTTGTCCGCTGAAGCCCTCATCCCCTTGATGGCCATGGCCCTTTTGCTTGCAGGATCCGCATTCGCTTCAGCATCAGAAGTGGCTTTTTTCTCACTGAGACCAAAAGACATCGAAGACCTGCAAGAGGACGAGAGACCAAAAGCCCAGCAGGTCATTGCCGTGCTTGATTCGCCTGAACGACTGCTTGCCACCTTGCTGATCATCAACAACTTTTTCAACATTGGCTTTGTTCTCAGCAGCGGGTGGGCCGTGCAGGAGATCTTCAACCTAGGTGAATACCCTTGGTTGATGATTGCCATTCAAATGGCCGGGGTCACAGCCCTTTTGCTGGTGCTTGGCGAAGTGATTCCAAAAACTTATGCAGGCGGGCATGCAAAATCCTACAGCATGAAGGTGGTGCAGGTTATTGCACGCATCATGAAACTGACTTCGCCCCTGGTGACTGCTTTGACTGCCATATCCAAACTTTTTGAGCAAAAGCAAGCTTCAACCGTGACCGTGGATCAACTGGAGGATGCCTTGGAATTGACCGATGATGGATCACATTCTGCTGAACAGCACAAGCTATTGAAGGAGATTGTCCGGTTTGGCAGCACCTCTGTCAAGGAAATCATGACCCCGCGAAAGGACATGTTCACCTTTGAAATGGACCTGCCGATGAAGTCGGTGGTCTCAGAAGTTGCCAAGCATGGATTCTCCCGAATCCCTGTGCACAAAGAGGCATTGGATGTCATTGCTGGGGTGCTTCACGTCAAAGACCTCTTGGGCTACTTGGACCAAGATGACATGGCATGGACCCAATTACTCAGAGAGCCATTTTTCGTGACAGAAGGCATGAAAATCGATGATTTACTGGGAGAGTTCAGGCAGAGAAAAATGCACCTTGCCATCGTGGTGGATGAGTTTGGCGGCGTATCTGGTTTGGTGACATTGGAAGATGTCATGGAGGAAATTGTGGGTGAAATTGCGGACGAATTTGACCAAGAGGAACAATTGTATTCCAAGTTAGACAATGACAATTTTGTCTTTGAAGCCAAGGCTGGCATTGGCGATATGTGCAGAATCATTGACATAGACATGGATCTGCTTGATAGCTACCGCGGTGAAGCTGACACCGTGGCTGGCTTGCTGTTGGAAGTTCTGGAACGCATGCCTGACAAAGGTGAACAACTGACAACAGGCCCCATTGATTGGACTGTTGAAGCCATAGACAACAAGCGCATTGTGCGTGTGAAGATTCACATCAATCGATGAAAATACGCGGAATGGTAGCCTTAATGGCCCTCGCAACTGGCCTCGCTTGCAGTGACAACAACGGCATGCCACTTCCCCATGGTCACATGCGCATTGGTGTCCCCATGGATAGCGTGGTGACGTTAAGCAATGACCCTTTGCAGCAACGCCCCTTTGCTTTCAAGCACAATGCCTCTGCGCATTGGGAAGCTCGCAAAGAATCTGGCTGGGGAGACCTCGTCTACCCCGATTTACATGCACGGATTGAGTTCACTTACAAACCTGTCAATGGGCAATTGCTGCGGCTCATCGATGACGCCTTTGCCCTTGCTTACAAGCACAACATTGTGGCAGATGGGATGACACAGCATGTGTACAGCCACCCTGAAGTTGCCGTCCATGGCCTTTTGTTTGCCATTCAGGGCAATTCAGCGTCCGCAACCCAATGGTTTGCCACCGATAGCAGTAGGCATTTCCTGAGGGCTGCAACGTCCATCTACGCTAGGCCCAACAGAGATTCATTGGCACCAGTGAATGCCTTTCTTCACCAAGAAATGGAACGAATCATGGAGTCTCTGGTCTGGATAGACTAATTGGTTGATTGCCAGGATCTCACCAAGACATCAACCCCTATCATCCATGTCACAGCCGTAAGCAAGAGGTGTGCTGGCTGGATAACAGCCGGGATGGAGAGGTAGTACATCATCGCTCCCAACACTGCAATCAAGACAAAGCCTATGAGCAACATCAAGGTCAGTGGGGACGATGGTTGCCATGCCTTGTAGGCGCGATGTAGGTACCATGAGGCAATCAACAACATCCATGAAAAGCTTCGGTGCACAAGCACTGTGATGTCCAGTTGCCCCATCCAAGCCAATCGGCTGTCATGCACCCCAAAGGTTTTAAGCAAGACATCGATTTGCTCCCTGACTTGCGTGCCAAGCACCACCTGAACAGCCAATAAGACAATCACTGCGATAGCCCATCGCTTGACCTTCACCCGAAGTTTTGACTGATCTGAATGCTGGCCCATAGGCTTGACAGAGCGAAGCACATTCACCAACACGGCAAGCAAAGCAAAAGCACCCACCATGTGCAAGGTGATTTGCTGGGGTATCAGGTGACCATCTACCAAGAGCTTGCCTAACCAGGCCTCAAAACCCAAGAAAAACATGGCAAGCATCATGCCTCCAAGAAGCCTGGGTCGAGATCGCATGACTGTGAAGGCCATGCCTGTAGCAATCAACATAGGCAATCCCAAGAGGGCGCCAAACAAGCGATTGATGTACTCGATCCACGTATGGACCGGGTTGAATATGGCGTAATCATGGCGGGTGTATACCGTCCATTGAGATTTGTCCCAAGATTCAGCTGTGGTGAAATCCATATTGGCCTTCCATAAGGCTTCGTCGCGCACAATCATTTGTCCTTGGCTGTAATCGCTGTTCGCATGCCAAGTGACTTGTTCCACATCCGTTGGCGGAATCAATAAACCAAAGCACTTAGGCCAGTCTGGACAGCCCATCCCTGAACCCGTGGCTCGCACCACAGAACCAGCCAACATCACCATAAAGGTCAATACAATAGCTGCTTGAAGAAGCCATGCCATCCTTGAATTGAAGGAAGTTTTCGTGCTGTGTTCCATGGTCAACAAAGGTAGGTCTACCTTTGCCGCTATCATGTCAAAAAAACAGCTCACCTGGCTCATCTTCATTGGCCTTGTTCTTATATGGGGAACCTCCTTCATGCTGATGAAGCAAGCCCTGAATGGATTCAACGGCATTGAGATTGGGGCCATGCGGATTTTGTTCGCCACCTGCTTTGTCACCGTCATTGCCTGGCCACACAGAAAAAATTGGCGCAGAAAGGATGGCAAGCATTTGGCCATTGTTGGATTGATTGGCAATTCATTGCCCTACTTACTTTTCCCTATTGCCATAGCTTACGTCCCCTCTGGCGTGGTCGGTGTGGCCAACTCAACAACCCCTTTGTTTACCTTGATCATTGGCGTGATTGCTTTCCGCAAACGCCTCAGTACCATGGGAAGTGTGGGTGTATTGGTGGGCCTTGTTGGGGCCATCATATTGATTGCTCCCTGGTCTGATCATGGCGGCGAATCTCAACAATGGGGCTACCTTTCTCTGGCCATCATTGCCTCTGCCTGTTACGGCTTAAGCGTGAATACCATGGGCAGTTTTCTTGGCCATTTAAAGCCACGGACTTTGACCATGTTTGCCCTCTGGATAGCCAGCATCCCCTCCATTGGTATTTTGCTTTACCGTCAACCATGGCAGAGGATTGACAGCTTGATAGATGTCTCTCAACCTCTAGCAGCCATTGCCTTTTTAGGCATCGTCTCAACCGGCATAGCAACCATTCTGTTTGTTCGGTTGATCAAGCTATCCAGCCCTTTGATGGCAGCCTCAACTACCTACCTCATCCCTATCGTTGCCCTGTTCTTAGGCTTCATTGATGGCGAGGCACTTGAACTGCATCACCTGGTAGGAATGGCAGGCATACTGCTTGGTGTTTATTTTATCAACGCACAAAAAAAGGCCAGCTAAAAAGCTGGCCTTTTTTGTTTGAACTCACTGTGTTCATTCGAATACGGAAGCGTCCACTTCACCATTGACAATGGCAACCTTGGTTTTGAATTCCAATACCATACCTGGTCCCACTGGCATGGTTGTCAAATGGGGCATCATGATGCCGTTGACGTCTCGGTAGTCACTGATTTCCATGTTGAGTACCATGTCGCCCTCAGGCCCGGGCACTACACGGCTTTCTCTGACCTTCAAGCCAGTGGCTTGGTTATAAAATACCTTGATCTTGTTGTCGTTCGCATCGGTAACCACCAAAACATAACAGGGGTTGCCTTCAACATCCTGAAGATCGGCTTGCAATTGCACATTGCCAAGCGCACCTGTTGTCCACAGCAACTCTGGCAACCAAACAGACTCTTGAATGACTGCTGCAGTCGCTTCTGCATCGAGGGGTGTCTCGTTGCCGGAGCTCACAACCTTTGCACGGCCATCAACTACAAAGGTTTCATTGGTCCCTTGTGGAGATTGCTGCTTTTCATAGTATTTCCCTGGCGCGATATACACCGTTTTACTCTTGATAGACATCCCCATTATCTTCGCCTCAGCCTCCATTTGGAAGGTTGATAACGCATCAATGACCGATTTGCCGCCAATGGCTCTGTAGTAATTACCAATCACATCAGCAGCAGTCATACCTTCTGCTTTGCGCACAATGGGCGCAGTCGTAGCCTCCGCCTGGGAGGTGACATAACGGATTGGCAAGCCCAACCTTTCCAATGGCTGAGCAATCTCTGAAGCCTTACCGACAATAACCACCGTCAAGGCATCTGCTCTGAGGTACGTTTTTGCTACGCGCATCACATCATCAGATGTCACGGTGCTCAATCGCTTGAGGTAGCCATTGTAATAATCGGCATCCAAATCGAAATACATGTTGTTGAAGGCAAAGGTGGCTACCGTTACAGGGTTTTCTAACGAACGGCCAAAGGCCCCGGCTAAAAAGTTTTTTGCATTCTGCAGCTCCTCTTCACCCACTATCTCGGATCGCATGCGATCGATCTCCATAAGGAACTCCACCACCGAACTGTCAGTCACCTCATTGCGGACCTCTGCACTTGCATTGATGCTGCTGACGTGCTTGCTGGTGCCATAGCTTGAATACGCCCCATAGGTGTAGGCCTTGTCTTCACGCAAATTGTTAAACAAGCGGCTGGCTGACCCAGCACCTAGCACTTGGTTCATCACAGCGACAGCTTCAAGGTCGGCATCACCAATCGTCAATTCAATGACATGGCCCATCTTGATGTTGGATTGCACAGAGGCATCTCGATTAACCAAGACAATGGACGGTTGGGTTGGTAAGGTTGGGTTGGTGTAGGTTTTCGCCTTTTTAAACTTCCCTTTCCATCCTTTGAAATGCTTGTCGGCATAAGCCTCAATTTCTGCCTTTGACACATCACCAACCACTATCAATACTGCCACATTGGGCTTCCAATACGTTGAATAAAAATCCTCGCAATCTTTCACTGTAACGCGATGGATGCTTGCCTCAGTGGCAAACTCACCATAAGGGTGATCCTTGCCATAGAGCGTGGCGCCGTAAACCTTAGACTGAATAGCACCTGGATCATCATCCTGGGACTTCATTCCCGTTAACGTTTGATTCTGCAATTTCACAAAGGCATCTGCATCAAACAATGGCTTCAAAGCCACCTCATGCAAAACATCAAATAACTGGCTCGTGTATTTACTCAAACCACTGACTGAAACTGATGTAGCACTGGTTCCAAGGTTGGCACCAATGAAATCCACTTGCTCATCCAAATTTGCTTTACTGTGAATCTTCGTTCCTTCACTGAGCAAAGAGCCAGTTAATGCCGCTACACCAGCTAAATCGCCTTCAAATAATTGCCCAGGCATGATGGATAGCCTCATGCTGACACGTGGCAATTTATGGTTTTCAACCACCAAAACAGTCAAGCCATTGCGCAGCTTGAATTGGCTGTATTCAGCAATGGAAGGAAGCCTGGCTTCTGCAGCTTGGGGACGGATGCTGCGATCAAGTTGACCGTGGGCCGTTAGGCCTGCCAACATCAAGGTTAGGGTAAGAATGCAACGTTTCATTATTCAACAGCGGGATTGGCGCCAGGCTTAGGCAAGTAGTTCAGCACAACGCGGTTATCAGGATTCAAATAGGTTTTTGCCACGCGAAGGATATCCTCCCTTGTGACGGCTTGGTAGCGCTTGATCTCATCGTTAATCAAAGCTGCATCACCAAAGTAGACATGGTAATTGGCCAGCGACTCAGCAATGCCAGAAACGGATCCGTTGCTCAAAATAAATTGGGCCTCAATTTTATTCAAGACCTTGGTGTATTCCTTCTCTGTTATTAAGACATCCTGCATGCGGGCAATTTCTTCATCCATGGTAGCCATTAAACTGTCCAGTCCAATGTCACCATTGGGCAAAGCCAAACTGATAAAGATTCCGTGATCTTCAAGGGCGTAGGGGAAGGCATATACCTGCACGGCTGTTTGGTCCTCATCCACCATGCGCTTAGACAATCGAGAAGATGGGCCATCACTCAATGCCGTGGTTAAGAGTGTCAAGGCATAAGTGTCTGGATGGGTCTGACCGGGAATGCGATAGCCCATAAAAACTGCAGGCAACTGAATGTTATCATAGACAGTGTCAACAATCTGCTCTGCCTGATGGTCCTCTACCTTGCTGGGTCGCTCAATAGCTGGACCGGCAGGAATTTCACCAAAGTAGGTGTCTATCCATGCCTTGGTTTGCGCTATGTCAATATCTCCAGCAATGGATAGGGTTGCATTGTTGGGGCCATAGAATTTTTTGTAAAACGCCATGAACTCTTCTAGCTCAGCTGCGTTAAGGTCATCCATGCTTCCAATCACAGCCCATCGGTAATTATGGGTCTTGAAGGTGCGGTCAAACATGTTGCTGATGAATGTACCATAGGGTTGATTGTCAACCCGCATGCGCTTTTCCTCTTTCACTACCTCACGCTGTGTTTCCACACCTGCTTTATCAATGTTTGCATGCAGCATGCGCTCTGACTCCATCCACAAGCCAAGCTCCAACTGGTTGGATGGCAGGATTTCATAGTAGAAGGTGCGATCCTGGGTGGTGTTAGCGTTCAACGAGCCACCATTGTTTTGAACCAATTGCATGTACTCCCCGCGGTCAATATTTTCTGACCCCTCAAACAGCAAGTGCTCAAAGAAATGGGCAAAACCTGTGCGGCCTGGCACTTCGTTTTTTGAACCAACATGGTAAAGGACGGATACCGCAACAATAGGTGTCGTCGGATCCTGGTGCAGGATGACATGCATGCCATTTGCCATGTCGTATTCCTCAAAGGCAATTTGAGCCTGCAAGCTTCCCGCCAAAACCAGGGCAGCTATTGATGTGAAAAGGGGGCGTATAAATCGCATAAATCTTGGATTTGCGTTGATGAGTCGACAAATGTAAACCCTTGATAGACAATAGGACAATTCGGCATGAAAAATATTTAGCTCTAAGACATTGGTCACTCCCGAAAGTCTGACTATCTTTGCGCCCCATTAAAGACAGAATAAAAGTCATGTATGTAATTGTTGAAATAGCAGGGCTGCAGTATAAAGTGCAAAAAGACCAGCGACTCTATGTTAATCGCTTGGACGCTGCGGAAGGAAAAACTTTGTCTTTTGACAAAGTGCTTCTCGCAGAAGACAAGGATGGCAAAGTAAATGTTGGCGCCCCAGTTATCTCTGACGCAAGTGTCGGAGCTGTAGTTGAAGCCCATGTTAAGGGCGACAAAGTCATCATCTTCAAGAAGAAGCGCCGCAAGGGCTACACCAAGAAGACTGGCCATCGCCAGATGATGACTGAAATTCGCATCACCAGCGTCAACCTTTCTGCCCCTAAAAAGGCAGCCACCAAGGAAGTCTCTGAAAAAGCTGCACCTAAAGCAGTTGCAAAGAAGGCAGCTCCAAAGGCAGCAGCAAAGAAGGCAGCTCCAAAGGCGGCAGCAAAGAAGGCAGCTCCAAAGGCGGCAGCAAAGAAGGCAGCTCCGAAGAAGGCAGCTGTTAAGAAGGCAGCTCCAAAGGCGGCTGCAAAAACCCCTGCTAAAAAAGCATAATTAAGATTCCATGGCACATAAAAAAGGCGTAGGTAGTTCCAAAAACGGACGCGAATCAGAAAGTAAACGATTGGGCGTCAAAATTTTTGGCGGTCAACCAGCACTCGCAGGTAACATCATCATTCGTCAGCGCGGAACCAGGCATCATCCCGGGAAAAACGTAGGCATCGGCAAGGACCACACACTCTTTGCATTGACTGATGGCATGGTGCAATTCCAGAAAAAAGCTCAAAATAAGAGCTTTGTGTCAGTCGTTCCTGTACCAGGGGCCGAAGCATAATTCTTCGAAATAACAAATTATTTTTTCCCCTGTGGCTTCGGCGGCAGGGGATTTTTACTTTTACACCATGTTATTACTCTCCGCTATTCGAAATGATGCAGCTGGCATCGTCCAAGACTTGGCCAAGCGAAACCTTGACGCGCAACCCATCGTTGATCGCATCCTTGAACTCAATGCATCGCGACGAAGCATCCAAGTAGAAGCTGAAGCCGCACAAGCAGAAGCCAACCAAATCGCCAAGAAGATTGGGCAGCTATTCAAGTCTGGCAAGGGTGATCAGGCCAATACCCTGAAAGAAGATACCAAGGCATTGAAGCTGCGCATTCAAGCTTTGGGACGTGAGCTTGAAGCCATAGAGACACAAGAAAAGGATGCCTTGATCAGTTTGCCCAACCGGCCTGACGAGTTGGTGCCTGCAGGCAACTCTGAATCAGACAATATCACGGTCAGCACCTGGGGCACAAAGCCTGAGTTGACCGCGAACAAGCCCCACTGGGACCTCACTGAAATTTATGGTCTCATTGATTTTGAACGAGGTGTTAAAATTGCTGGCGCAGGATTTCCCGTATACACTGGCAAGGGCGCGCGTTTGCAACGTGCCTTGATCCAATGGTTTTTGGACCAAAACGCTGAAGCGGGCTACACCGAAGTGATCCCTCCCTTTTTCGTGAATGAAGCCTCTGCTTATGGCACCGGTCAATTGCCCGACAAAGAAGGTCAGATGTACCATATGCCCGTCGACAACCTTTACGCCATTCCAACTGCAGAAATCCCTGTGACCAACATGTTGCGTGATGAAATCCTTTCCAGCGAAGACCTGCCAGTGAAATACACCGCACACAGCCCTTGCTTCCGACGCGAAGCTGGCTCCTACGGCAAGGATGTGAGAGGACTCAATCGATTGCATCAATTTGAAAAAGTGGAAATCGTTTGCGTTGACAAACCCGAAAAATCAGCAGCACATCTTGATGGCATGGTATCTCACGTTGGCTCTTTGCTTGAATCCCTTGGCCTCCATTACCGAGTGCTTCGTCTCTGTGGTGGAGACCTAGGTTTTGCCGCATCAATCACCTACGATTTTGAAGTCTGGTCTGCTGCACAGGAACGCTGGCTTGAGGTGAGTTCCGTGTCCAACTTCAAAACCTTTCAAAGCTCACGTTTGAAGCTGCGCTACAGAGAAGATGTGCAATCCAAACCCACTTTGTGCCACACCTTGAACGGCTCTTCCCTTGCATTGCCTAGGGTGCTCGCTGCCTTGCTGGAAAACAACCAAGATGCCACCGGCATTGACATCCCTGATGTGTTGCATCAATACACAGGATTCACCAGGATTCAATGAGTATGACGAATCATCGGTGGGCACGTAGCCTTGTCGCTTGCGTCATGGCATTGGTCATCGCAGCTTGTGGGAGACAGGGGGGCATTGGTCATGACATTGACAGGGAAAGCTGGAGCATTGACTCCGCCCAGGCCATCATTGCCTCATTGGAAGACCAAGACATCGACCATGCCCGAAGCATCCTATCTCGCCACATGGCTATCGCCAACAGCAAGGCCTTTGATAGCAGTAAGCAAGCCATATTCCTTTCAGAATTTTCCGGCCTTCGCTACGCTCACAAAGCCTTGAACAAATGGCATGATGGGCTGAACAATCAGCAATGGTCTGAAACACTGGATTTGTTTGACAAGCAGTTCCGGGACCTAAAGAATGACTGGCAGCATGAATTGCGGGCAGATTCTTTGACGCTGCAACACCTATCAACGGAAAGGCAATTGCTCTGGCCCTTGCTTCAAACAATTGTTGACAAAGGCAAGGCTGCAACATGGGTCATGGCCAACCAAGATAGCTTGGATGCGCATTTCCAAATGCGATGGGACAACTGGGAAAACACGACCTTGTAGGCATGTACCTATACAATGTTACCGTGAATGTGGATAGCGATATTCAAGACAATTGGCTCCAATGGATGAAGGACACACATATCCCCGATGTTCTTGCTACTGGACAGTTCCTTGACTGTCAGTTGACACGGGTTATGTTGGATGAAGAATCGGGGGTGACCTATGCCATGCAGTACCGGTTTGCGTCCATGGCAGACTACCAGCTCTACCAAGAAATTTACGCTCCCGACCTACAACGCGCCACCCAAACCAAGTATGGAGACAAACTGGTGGCCTTCCGCACCTTGCTTGAAATCATCGATACCCAAAGCCCTCAATTATGAAATTACTTTCCCTTTTCCTTTGCCTGATTGGCCTGACAAGCCTGAGTCTAAACGCGCAAGACGTGATGACACCTGAAACCCTTTGGAACCTTGGACGGGTCAGCCTGGATGACGCGAACGAGCATGCTGTTATTTATGGCGTCACAAATTATGACCTGGACGAAAACAAGGGGAACCGCAACCTTTACATGGTCAACAAGGCCTCTGGTGAGGTCACTCAGTTGACGGATTTGGACGGCGGTGAGTACCAAGCATTTTTCTTTCGTGGTGGCCAATCTGTGGGATTCTTTTACCAGGATCAGTTGCATAGCGTCGACCCACGGACCGGAGAAATCAAAGCATTGACAGCCATTGAAGGCGGGGTATCTGACGCAAAATGCGTGGAGCTCAAGGAAGGCCGACTGGTCATGGCCTTTGTCACATCAGTTTCCATGGAAAAAACGCCATTGGAGCGCCGCCCTCATTTGCCGATGGCCAATTACGCCGTCTACGATGAACTCATGTACCGCCATTGGAACCAATGGACCGATTACCAATTCAACCACATTGCCGTGGCTGTGATTGACCCACTTTCAGATCAACCTGTCACAGAGATGGTTGACATCATGGCGGGAGAAGCCGTGCATGCACCGATGCCACCATTTGGCGGGTCAGAAAGCTTTGACATCAGCCCTGATGGTCGATTCATTGCGTATGCAAGCAAAAAGAGCTCGAGCAAATTGGATTTTGCTACAAGCACCGATTCCAAGATCTATCTGCATGACCGGACTAGCCATGTGACAGCAACAGTGCATGGCCTTGATGGCTACGACAATAACCCGCAGTTCTCCCCCGATGGTCAATGGCTGGCATTCACAGCCATGGCAGAGGATGGCTACGAATCCGACATCAATCAACTGTACATCGTTGCAAGCGATGACGCTGGCAAGGTCCAGACATTAGACCCTGTCATGGAAACTGAGTACGTCTCTGAATTCCAATGGCTCAGCAACAGCAGCATCGTTTACCGAGACCAGCATGAAGCCACGCAGCACATCCATCGACTGGATCTACTCAAAGGCAAGCGAGGGTTAAGCAAGCGACACATCGTGGATCTGACAAGTGGCGATTACAACTACGGTCATTTCATCGCAAAAGGAAAACATGTGGTGGCACAGCGTCAAGACATGAACCACGCCAATGAGCTGTACCTGTTCAGCAGCAAGAAGGCCAGCGATGTTCAAGCACTGACACATGTCAATGACAGCATCTATGACGCACTGGATCTTTGCAAGGTAGAAAAGCGATGGATTCCTACTTCTGATGGTGGATCCATGTTGACTTGGGTCATTTACCCGCCACACTTTGACGCCAGCAAAACCTACCCCACCCTGCTCTATTGCCAAGGTGGTCCGCAGAGCCCCGTCAGTCAATTCTACAGCTTCCGTTGGAACTTCCAGCTGATGGCATCCCAGGGCTACATTGTGGTTGCGCCTAATCGGCACGGTGTGCCAAGTTTTGGCAAAGCATGGAATGAGCAAATCTCTGGAGACTGGGGTGGTCAGGCCATGGAGGACTACCTCGCAGCCATTGACACGCTGGCAAAAGAGCCCTATGTTGACAAAGCAAACCTTGGCGCAGTAGGTGCATCCTATGGTGGGTACTCTGTGTACATGCTTGCAGGCATTCACGAGAACCGATTTGCTGCGCTAATTTCACATTGTGGCCTGTTTGACATGAAGAGCTGGTACCTCAGCACGGAGGAAATGTTCTTTGCCAACAAGGACCTTGGCGGCCCATTCTGGCAAGACAACGAACCTCCTTCGTACAGCAAACACAACCCCATCAACTACGTGCAGCATTGGACATCTCCCCTATTGGTCATCCATGGTGCCAATGATTTCCGTGTGCCTGTCAACCAAGGGATGGAGGCATTCCAAGCAGCTCAGTTGCGCGGCATTCCATCACGCTTTTTGTACTTCCCTGAAGAAGGCCATTGGGTGCAAAGTCCTCAAAATGGGCTTGTCTGGCATGACGAGTTTTTTGGCTGGTTGAAAAAGTGGCTCAAAGACTGATTCTTCGCTCTTGAAACGTCCCCCTTTTGCTCAGGGCACATTGCCCAATGGCTTGCGCTGGATACATCAGCAGGTTGCCTCACCGGCTGGCCATGTAGGCCTTGTCATTCAGGCAGGGTCCAGGGATGAAAGTGACCCTAAGGATGAAGGGTTGGCACATTTCATTGAACACATGATGTTCAAGGGAACGACCAAGCGAAAGGCCTTTCACGTGCTTTCACGGGTGGAGTCTGTCGGTGGTGAACTCAATGCCTACACTTCCAAGGAAGACACCAGCATTTATGCCAGCTTTTTAAAAACCCATTACAGCAGGGCGATGGAATTGTTGATGGATGTGATCCAAAACGCCACATACCCAGACAAGGAAATTCCCAAAGAGCAAGATGTCATCCTCGACGAGATCGATGCCTACAAGGATCAACCAGCTGAGATGCTCTTCGATGGGTTTGATCAACTGCTCTTCCCTGACCATGCCCTGGGACGGAATATCCTTGGAACAGAGCAGACCGTCAAGTCCTTCAACCGAGAGGACATCATGCGATTCACGCAAGCTTTTTACCACCCGGAGCGCGCAGTTCTGTCGTCGGTTGGCGGCATCTCTCCCGAACGATTTGAACGGTTAGCCATGAAGTTTGCCAGCGACTGGACCGCCAACTCTAAGGCTCCTGTTCGCCTCCCTGCACCTGCTGTACAGGTCACCAACCGAACCACGAAGCGTGCCATCAGCCAGAGCCATGTGATCCTTGGCGGCCAGGCCCTTCCCGTGGATCATGACCAGCTGCCCACCTTGGTTCTGATGAACAACTTATTGGGTGGCCCTGCCATGAACAGCCGGTTGAATCTAAACATTCGCGAACGCCATGGCATCGCCTACCACATTGAAAGCTTCCTGCACCCCATGAGTGACACGGGCATTTGGGGCATCTATGCAGGAACCGATGCTGACAACATGGACCGCTGCATTCAATTGATTCTCCAAGAACTTCACAAACTCAGAAACCAATCGCTTGGCGTGGTGCAACTCTCCTTAGCAAAAACCCAATTACTTGGGCAAATGGCCCTTAGCCAAGAAAGCAACGGGGCCCTGATGACTTCCCTTGGTAAATCCTTGCTTTCCCTCGGTCGCGTGGACAGTTTTGACGCAATCAAAAACCACGTGAATAGCATCACAGCCAGTGACATCATGGCTATGGCCAACCGAATCCACCACCCTGATAGCATCAGCCAACTGATGTACTTACCCAAAAACTGACATGAAATTTCTCCCCGATCACATCGATGACTACGCTGGTCAACTCACCCAGAACCACAGCGAATTACTTGAAACCATCGAACGTGAAACTTGGCAGGAGGTCTTGGTGCCTCGCATGCTCAGTGGCCATCAACAAGGTCGCTTCTTGAGCTTGATGTCTCACTTACTCAAGGCACAACGCATTCTAGAAATTGGAACCTACACGGGGTATGCTGCCCTCTGCATGGCAGAAGGCCTTCAGGCAGGTGGTCATCTGCACACCATTGACATCAATGAAGAACTGCAAGCACGTGTTGAAGGGTACCTCCAAAAAGCTGGACTTAAAGACACTGTGACCATGCACATCGGATCTGCCCTTGACATCATCCCAAACCTTCAAGAGAAATGGGACCTAGTCTTCATCGATGCAGACAAGGGGAATTATAGCAACTACTACGATGCAGTCATTGACCGCATGCGACCAGGGGGTTTAATCATTGCAGACAACGTGCTTTGGAGCGGCAAGGTTCCTGACTTGGACAAGCAGGATTCAGAAACCAAAGCATTGAGAGCCTACAACGAAAAAATAGCTGCTGACAAACGTGTAGAACATCAACTCCTTCCCTTCCGGGATGGCTTGATGGTGGCGCGGGTCATTGCTTGATCAGGTCCGCAAACTGCCTGCTTGCCTAAGTCCTTGAATGGGTTACTTTTGCCGGCTTGATTCAACTGGCATGCAACGACTTCTCAAGAACTTTACATTCAACCCCCGCAAAGACATCCTGTCTGGACTGACCGTAGCGCTGGCGCTGGTGCCTGAAGCTGTGGCATTTGCCTTTGTGGCAGGCCTTGATCCCTTGGTTGGACTCTATGGCGCCTTCATGATGGGAATTGTGACAGCGGTATTTGGCGGTCGTCCTGGTATGATCTCTGGCGCAACGGGTGCAATGGCTGTGGTCATGGTGCACTTGATCATGGTTGGCAACGAGGTTGGCAACGACATAGGCATGGATAACTTGGGACTGCAATGGCTGCTCATTGCCTTGCTGTTTGTTGGTGTCATTCAAATCCTTGCAGGTGTCCTAAAGATGGGGAAATTTGTGCGATTGATTCCTCACCCAGTGATGATGGGCTTTGTCAATGGCTTAGCCATTGTGATTTTCCTGTCGCAATTAGACATGTTTAAAACCATGACACCTGAAGGTGCGGGATCATGGCTTCAAGGCAGTAGCCTTTGGTTGATGGTTGGATTGGTTGGATTGACCATGGCTATCATGCAATTCCTTCCCAAACTTTTCAAACAAGCACCTGCTGCCTTGATAGGTATTGCTGTGGTCACCTTGACTGTTGTGCTTGGCAATTTGGATGTCAGCACCGTGGGAAGCTTCATCAGAGATGGTGGAGGCAGTGGGCTCAAAGGTGGTTTGCCTTCATTTCAATGGGACTTGTTCCAAATGTTTGGCAGTGTTGATGGCCACTGGGATGTGTTGATATCTACAGCTGTTCTGCTTGCAGCTGTTGGGTTGATTGAGTCCTTGATGACCCTCAACCTCATCGATGACATGACTGAAACCCGTGGATCAGGTAACCGAGAATGCATTGCACAGGGCTCAGCCAACATCCTCAACGGACTCTTTGGCGGTATGGGTGGCTGTGCCATGATTGGCCAATCCATCATCAATGTCAAGGCAGGGGGGCGAGGTCGCCTTTCAGGCATTGTGGCAGCCATGGCCTTGCTTGGTTTCATCCTTTTCGCTGCCCCATGGATTGAACAAGTTCCTATTGCAGCCTTAGTCGGTGTCATGTTCATGGTGGTTATTGGGACTTTTGCCTGGAGCAGTTTCCGCATCCTGTACAAAATTCCCTTTGCTGATGCCGTGGTGCTAATCACTGTATCCGCTGTGACTGTCTGGCAAGACCTTGCCATTGCGGTGATTGTTGGTGTGATCATGTCCTCATTGGTCTTTGCTTGGAAAAATGCCACCATGATTCGGGCGCGAAAGCACATCAATCAAGAGGGTGTGAAAGTTTACGAAATCTGGGGGCCCTTGTTTTTTGGCTCAACCCAAGCCTTCATGGCAAAATTTGACCCCAAGCAAGACCCTGACAATGTCATGGTTGACTTCATGGAATCTCGGGTGAGTGATCACTCAGGCATTGAAGCCTTATGGAACCTAGGTAAGAAATACGAGGAATTGGGCAAATCCATCACCTTCCACCATCTCAGCCCTGAATGCCAAGAATTGCTAGCTAAGGCTAGCCCGGATTTCATTGACCACGTGCGGGGGGCTATCGATGATCCGCGCTACCATGTGGTCACCAATTTATTGGATCACGAGGCTTAGGCCATCAACTGCCTCACCTGTTCAAGGTCTTCTGGGCTATCAACACCCAAGCCGGCTGCGGCCACCTCAGCGGTATGTATCGCATAGCCTGACTCATGCCATCTCAGTTGCTCTAGGCGTTGAGATTTCTCGCCCGCCGTCGGAGGCAGGGCGATGAGCTCATCCAAGATGCCCCCTTTGAAACCGTACATGCCAACATGACGCCATGCTTGGCTGCTGCAACAAGCCACTTCACGAGAAAACCCTATCGCTAAACCATCTGGCAGGCGCTCCACGAAGCAGTTATTGGTGGATTGATGATCCGTTGGCTTGGATGGGGTAACCAAGGTGCCAATCTGCACATCGGGTCGTCGCATCAGCTGCAGCAATGTTTGGATATCCTGCTTATTCACCATGGGCTCATCCCCCTGGATGTTCAAGACAATCTCAGGTTGTTGACCGCTATTCAATAAGGCCTCTTTCACCCGTTCGGTGCCGTTGGCACACTGTTCATCTGTCATGATGACTTTGCCGCCAGCGGCTTGCACAACGACCGCTATGCGCACATCATCTGTGGCAACATAGGTGTCAATCACTGAAGCAACTGCTTCCATCACATGAACAATCATTGGCTTGCCATGGATGTCGGCAAGAGGCTTCCCAGGCAAACGCGTGCTGGCATAACGCGCGGGAATGATGGCGATGGCGTCGCTCACTTGGCGTATTGCTTGTCGTAATAGGTCTGGTAGGCTCCACTGGTAACCCCTTCAAGCCAGGCGCTGTTGTCAAGGTACCAATCGATGGTTTTTGCGATACCCTCTTCAAAGGTGTGTGCAGGCTTCCACTTTAAATCATTGTCAATTTTGCTGGCATCAATGGCATAGCGAAGGTCATGGCCCGGTCGATCTGTCACATAGGTAATCAACTGCTCTGAGCTGCCTGGGGCTTTGCCCAATTTGCTGTCCATCAAGCGACAAATCACCTTCACCAAATCGATGTTTGTCCATTCATTCCATCCACCAACACAGTAGGTCTGACCTAGCTTGCCCTTCAAGAAAATGCGCTCAATGGCCTCTGCATGGTCCAAAACATACAACCAATCCCTGGTGTATTGCCCGTCCCCATAGATTGGCAATGGTTTGCCCTCAAGGATGTTGTGAATCATCAAAGGAATCAACTTTTCAGGAAAATGGTTGGGGCCATAATTATTGGAGCAGTTGCTAATCACCACAGGTAAACCATAGGTTTCATGGTAGGCTCGAACAAAGTGATCTGAGCTGGCCTTGGATGCAGAGTAAGGGCTATTTGGGCTGTAGGCAGTCGCTTCGGTGAATAGACCTTCTTTGCCTAGGGCACCAAAGACCTCATCCGTGGAAATGTGGTAAAATCGCTTGCCCACCATGTTGCCCTTCCACAGCTCCCTTGCTGCATTGAGAAGGTTTACCGTGCCAACCACATTGGTGTTGACAAAGGCCATGGGGTCTTCGATGGAGCGATCCACATGGCTTTCCGCTGCCAAATGCATCACCGCGTCTGGCTGGTAACGATTGAACAACTCTGTCAAGGCTGGCACATCACAGATGTTCACTTTTTCAAAGCGGTAATTGCTGGCATCTTCAACATCCAATAAGTTGGCCAGATTGCCTGCGTAAGTCAAAGCATCCAGATTGACGATGGTGGTATCCGGGTGATTGTTTACCATGCGGCGAACCACATGGGAGCCAATGAATCCGGCTCCGCCGGTGATAAAAATGCAAGGCATCAAGGTGAGGTTATTAAAAGTAATTTTTCTGAAAGCAAGTGGGAGGTCTGGCTGCTGCCTGTCTGGTCACCAAAGTGGATGCGAACATGGTAGGTGCCTGCAGGCAGGTGACCTAACCAGAGTTGCGCTTCATTGCGTCCAGCTTTCACAGGACGCTTACCTACGGTTATCACTTGGCCATTGAGCGTGGTCAGGGTGATGCTAACCTCGCCACCTGACGGTGCATCGAAGGCCATCAACACCATGTCCTGTGTGGGGTTTGGGAAGACCGATGGTGTTGTGACATCTGCATAGGGCACATACACGCTCAATGCCTGCTGACAACCACGCGCATCGGTGACCGACAAGCTGACAGAATCACCACTGCAGTAAGGTCCCGCAAGCGCAATGCCAGGGTTGCTGTCCCAAGCGTAGTTGTAGGGTGGGACACCGCCAATGGCTATGGCTGAAACTTCAACTTCACAGCCAACACCAGTCATGTCAACCTGCAGATCCAATCGCGTGCTATCCGGACTTTCTAGCAAGGAAAACCAGGTTGAATTGCTGCCATTGGCTAAGCCATAAAATCCAGCCAACCAAGCCTGTTGCGGGTCATTGTAGACCGACTGAATGCCAAAGTAATCACCCCAGCGTTCTGCACCACCGAGTTTATTCACATTGCCAAGGCCCGATTTCAAACTGATGACATTGGAGTACGTGCCATCGTTGCCATAGTACAGGGCAGAAAATCCAGGGTAATCGACGGGTGACGTGTGATTGAAACCAATCAACACCTCTCCATCGCATTCCTCATTGCCAATGAAGGCAAGGTTGGGGTAACCAAAGTATTTGATGTTGTCGCCAATGACATGACCATAGAGTGTGTCCGGCGACAAGGGATTGTGGAGAATGCCATGGTATATCGCTGATCGCTGGCTGCTGAACTCCCTGGTTGTGCTTACCACATGAACGGAACCATCAGGCATTTCCATACCTCCAAGCCATCGGGCATCATTGGTTTGCATGCCCTTGTTGAGCTGCCCCGTCGGTGTGGAAGGCTGGACCCCATTGGGCGGCAAGCCATAAGCTTCACTGGCATGAATCAAGTGGATGTCATAACTGTGCGTACCACCCACGGCTGAGTCATTGCGTCGCAGAAAAAAGACAGAATCATTTTGTGCTGAGAAGTTCCTGTTGGACATGAACATTGGCACTGTCGTGCTTCCATTCCATCCAGTGATGGCATGCAGGTTCCTGATCCATTCACCGCCATAGGTGATCCCATGATGCAGCTCAACAGGCAGGCTGTCTCCAGCATAACCGGCATGTTTATCCATCTCCCATATGATGCTTCCATCAAAACCTACTTGCCAGCTTACACCGGGAATGATGAGATTGATGGACAGTATCAATTTATCTTCCGTCACAGTGATGGCGGGGAAGTCACTCCAACGATTGTTATTCAAGGGGTTACCTGGAATGCTGTAGCCATGCCAGCCATCCCGCGGGTCATTGGTTTCGCTGAAACAAACAAAGACCTGACTGGTCTGTGGGTTGTTTCCTACAAAAAACAGAAGCACAAATCGATCCTCCACTGGATCGTAATGAAGGCGCGGGTCGCTTGCATAACTATTGGTTGGCAGGCCAGAGGCTTGAATCAAGGAAATGAATTGCTGCGCAAAAAGGAAGGTGTCCTGCTTGAGGTCCCAGCCCCATATGAAGGAATTCACCCCAGCTAGCAGGATGCTGTCATTGCTGATGGCAATCGTGTTGTCATTCGGGGTTCCTCCTGGCAAGGGCACCTGCATGCCATTGACGGCAAAGACTCGCTTCATACCAAAGTCATCATGAACCAAGGGGTCCTGAGCAGTGATTTTCTGTCGCATACCTGACGTTTGCCTTGTTGCCACGCCAAATTGTTTGGCGTGCTTCACTTTGGTTGCATTGAGAAAGCCTGACTTGGAAAAGGCATCGCCTGACTCCAGGTGCAGGATGCGCAAGTCAAACCCTGCAGGGGCAGTATCCATTCTGAACTCGCTCACCTTAGGCAGTAGCATTTGAATGGGCTGAGCCCAAACCTGCATGCTCATCAAACAAACCAATAAACCAAGGACGTGATGCTTCTTCATGATGGCAAGTTAGGAATTCAAGAGGGCAATCCTTCTTGCCAACGCCAAGCATCCTTCATGCTATCTGCCAAGCTGCGTTGAGCCCTCCACCCAAGAACGGATGCGGCCCTTTCTGTGTCAGCATACGCTGCAACTACATCGCCTGCCCGGCGTGGCGCAAAGGCCCATGACAAGGCTGTGCCCGTGGCATCTTCAAAGGCCTGAATGACTGACAAAACGGAAGACCCCTTACCTGTTCCCAGGTTGAACACATGCATGTCACCGCCTTCCTGGCGCATCAAATGATCCATGGCAGCGATGTGAGCCAATGCCAGGTCAACCACATGAATGTAATCCCTAACGGCAGTCCCATCAGCTGTTGGGTAGTCCTTGCCGTAGACCTGCAGTGGACCTCGCAGACCCGCAGCACTCTGGGTGATGAAAGGCACCAAATTCTGTGGAGGACCTAGGGGCAATTCGCCAATCAAGGCACTGGGGTGTGCGCCAATGGGGTTGAAGTAGCGCAAAGCTGTCACTTTCAGCCCATATGCCTTTGCCGCATCTGTCAGCATGGACTCACCTATCTGTTTGGTCATGCCATAGGGAGACTCTGCCTGCTTCATGGGCGCAGCTTCCGAAATCGGCAAGTGATCTGCTTGACCGTATACCGTGCAGGATGAGCTAAAAATGCAAGCACATGAAGGATTTGATGTCACATAATCCAAGACATGCATCAAGGCATTCACATTGTTTCGGTAGTACATCATTGGCTTTTCTACGGACTCACCCACGGCCTTGAAGGCGGCAAAATGGATGATTGCGTCAAAAGCATTGCCAGCAAAAAAAGCTTGAGTTGCCGCAGCATCTGCCAGGTCAAGATTGACCCATGAAGGCCGCTTACCTGCGATGGCTGTGATGCCGTCGAGCACGCTTTCCCTTGTGTTGGAAAGGTTGTCTACCACGATGACTTCATGGCCTTTTGCCATCAACTCAACCGTTGTATGTGAGCCAATGTACCCTAGGCCTCCTGTAACGAGAATGCGACTCATTATTTGATGTATGCTTTAAAATCTCTGTGCTCCTGCTTGTAGAGAATCTCCTCTGGTAGGGCTTTGAATGCCGCATAGGTTATAGCCAATCCATCGTGGCGATTAACCTTTGGCTCCCAGTCAAGCAATGCCCTTGCCTTTGAGATATCTGGCTGGCGCTGGGTTGGGTCATCCACAGGGAGATCTTGGTAAATAACCTGCTGATTGGTACCCGTGAGGGCAATGATTTCCTCTGCAAAATCCTTGATGCTAATTTCATCTGGGTTACCAATGTTCACGGGGTCTGAGCAATCACTCATCAAGAGGCGGAGGATGCCTTCCACCAAATCATCCACGTAACAAAACGAACGCGTCTGACTGCCGTCCCCAAAAATGGTGAGGTCCTCCCCTCGCAAGGCTTGACCAATGAAAGCAGGCAAAACCCGGCCATCATTGAGTCGCATGCGAGGTCCGTAGGTGTTGAATATGCGAATGATGCGCGTCTCAACGTCATGGTAACGATGGTAAGCCATGGTCAATGCCTCCTGGAATCGCTTGGCTTCGTCGTAGACGCCGCGTGGACCGACGGGGTTGACATTGCCCCAGTAGGATTCTGTCTGCGGGTGGACTTCGGGGTCGCCATAGACCTCAGAGGTTGAAGCAACCAAGATTCTTGCACCCTTAGCCAAGGCAAGGCCTAGGCAATTGTGTGTGCCTAAAGAGCCAACCTTCATGGTTTGAATGGGAATCTTCAAGTAATCAATGGGGCTAGCTGGTGAGGCAAAGTGCAGGATGTAATCCAAGGGTCCATCAATGGCAATGCGCTGACTGATGTCATGATTGACAAAGGTGAACGCTGGCGAGTCCATCAAATGGTCAATGTTGCGCATATCCCCTGTGATGAGGTTGTCCATGGCAATCACTTCATGACCCTCTGCAATGAAACGGTCACAAAGGTGGGACCCCAAGAAACCTGCGGCCCCAGTAATCAGGGTGCGTGGTTTGGTCTTGCTCATAGGATGCCTATTCCTTGGTAAACAAAGCCCTGGTCGCGAAGCACCTTGGCATCAAAAATATTCCTGCCATCAATGACAACTGGCGTCTGCAGGGCCTCCTTGACACGGTCCCAGTTTGGCATGCGGAACTCTCGCCATTCGGTCACCAACAGCAGGGCGTCAGCCCCTTCCAGTGCCGCATAGGCGTCATTTGCATAAGTGATGCGGTCGCCCAACTGATGCTTAGCCTCTTCTGTTGCAACCGGGTCATAGGCCGCTACTGTGGCACCAGCTTCAAGCAAGGCATTGGCAATCACCACCGATGGCGCTTCACGCATGTCATCGGTTTCTGGCTTGAAGCTCAAGCCCCACATAGCAAAATGCTTGCCGGTCAAATCCTGACCAAACTGTGCCATCACTTTTTTAACCATCACCTGTTTTTGGTCGTCATTGACGTCCTCGACAGCCTGCAGGATGCGCAGGGCATGGCCATTTTCCTCGCCTGCGCGCACCAAGGCCTTCACGTCCTTAGGGAAGCATGAACCGCCATAGCCAATGCCTGGGTAAATGAATTTATGCCCAATTCGCGGATCACTGCCAATGCCCTTTCGGACTTGATTGACATCTGCGCCCATGACCTCACACAGCAAGGCAATGTCATTCATGAAGCTGATTTTTGTTGCCAACATGGCATTGGCAGCGTATTTGGTCATCTCTGCAGATGGAATATCCATGAATAGCACCGGGTGGCCATTCAAGGTAAATGGCTTGTACAGGCGAGACAAGACGCCCTCAGCCCGTTCATTGTCCACGCCGCATACAATTCGGTCAGGTCGCATGAAATCATCAATGGCAGCCCCCTCCTTGAGAAACTCTGGGTTGGAGGCCACATCAAAGTCCGTAGTTAAACCTCGATTGGTCAAGGCAGACTGCAACGTTGATTGCACCTTGCTCGCTGTGCCAACAGGCACTGTGCTTTTAGTCACAACCACCAGGTAGTCCTGCATGTGCTCACCAATGGACTGCGCCACCTTCAAGACGTACTGTAAATCAGCAGACCCATCCTCACCTGGGGGTGTTCCCACCGCAATGAATACGGTTTCTGATCCAACAATGGCATCAGACAAGGTGCTGGTGAAATGCAGGCGACCTGCAGCCACATTGCGAGACACGATGTGATCCAATCCCGGTTCATATATGGGCAAAATGCCTTTCTTGAGGTTGGCAATTTTTTGCTGATCGATGTCCACACAGGTGACATCCATGCCAACATCTGCAAGGCATGCACCGGAAACCAAGCCGACATACCCAGTACCTACAACAGTGATTTTCATGAAAAGAAGTTTTGAATGGTTTGGGTGATGATGTGTTGGGTTGACTCGTCCAATTCAGGGTGCATTGGCAAGGACAAGACCACCTCGCTCAATTGCTCTGAAATGGGGAAGCCCGCTCCATAGTCAACGCTTGCATAAGCCTTTTGCTTATGCAGGGGAATGGGGTAATAGATCATGCTCGGGATGCCAGCATCTGCCAAGCATTGCTTCAATGCATTGCGCTGACCGTCAAGCACCTTGATGGTGTATTGGTGAAAGACATGGCTGCCCTGAGTAATTCGGGCAGGGACAGCAACCTGATCTAGGCCTGTAAGGCCCACATCGTAGCGGTCAGCTACCTGCTGTCTGGCAAGGGTCCAGGCTGGGAGATGCTTGAGCTTCACTTGTAAAACGGCTGCTTGGATGCTGTCTAATCGGCTGTTGCAGCCAACCACATCGTGTTGGTATTTCACCGATTGACCGTGGTTGGCAATCATGGCAATGCGATCTGCCAATGCCTGATCTCTGGTGAACAAAGCGCCACCATCACCCATGCATCCAAGGTTTTTACTGGGGAAAAAGGAGGTGCATCCAATGTGACCAACCGTGCCAAGTTTGGCTTGAATACCTGAGCTGAACTGGTAATCAGCGCCTAAAGCTTGCGCATTATCCTCAACAACAAATAACCCATGCTTGTCAGCCAATGCCATCAAAGGTTCCATGTCAGCACCCTGGCCGTATAGGTGTACAGGAATGATGGCCTTGCTGCGTGAGGTGATGGCTGCTGCCACCTGATCAACATCCAAGGTGAAATGGTCTGGGTGCACATCCACCAGTACAGGCTTCAGCTGCAACAGGGCAATAACCTCTGCCGTAGCAACATAGGTGAAACTGGCAGTGATCACTTCATCGCCGGGCTTCAGCCCTAAAGCCATCAAAGCAATCTGCAAGGCATCGGTGCCATTGGCACAAGGGATGACATGTTCCACCTGCAAATAATCAGCAAGTTCTGCAGCAAAGACAGCAACCTCTGGCCCATTGATGAATCGGCCTGCATGGGCTGAAGCTAATAGGGCCTTGTCCAATTCGCTGCGGATGCGTCCATGCTGGGTCTTGAGGTCCACCATGGGGATAGGAGGGTTGAATGCCATACAATGCGTTAAGATGTCAAAAATACCACAGAAATAGCTGAGAAATGCAGCAAAAACTGAGGAAGAATCAAATCAATGACATGAAGTATTTCATGGGTTACCTTCGCAGCATGCGCAGCCTCCCATTCATTTTTGCTTTTGCCTTGGTTTTTTGCAGCCTCTCTGGCGTGGCCCAGAACCCACAAGCTAAGGGTCAATTAATTCATGTAGGTGCTGGAAGCTTCCTCCCTTTAGGGGATTGGGGAAAGTCTTTTAAATCTAGCCTTTCCATGTCTGCTGCCTTTGATCACCAATGGGCCAATGGATGGATCCTTGGGTTACAAGCTGACTTTCTTCATGCAGGCAAGCTCAAACAAGGGCCTGCTCTGATTGAACACCTGATGACCTCAGAAGGAGAAATACTTGCCAATGATGGCAGCTATGGCAGTTTACAAGCTGAACTTCGTGGCAGCATCATTGGGCCCCGCTTGATACAAGTTTTCAAGGTACCCTACGGCGAATGGCTTGTAGGCTTCTCTGTAGGCTACCTGCGGCACAAGGTTGGCATCTTCAGCTCAGGCGGCGTTCCCTTGTTGGAGTCGCCCTACACTGAAGGCTTGGACCAGCTGCATCACGGCATCAGCCTCAGCCCCATCCTCAGCTACCGATACCTAGACCCGGCTGGTCGCATCAATTTTCAAATTGGCCTTGATGCAGGCTTTGCTCAAACTCAGTCCATTCGTGGCTACAACCATTTCAGCCGTCAGCCTGACATCGACATCAAATTTGATCAATGGATCGGCCTGCGCGCTGCGTGGATCTTGCCCCTACTCAAGGTAGAAGACCGCATCAAATACTACCAATGATCCTTCGTCGACTGCCTGGACTTTGCTACCACCTGATTGTTCAGGTTTCAGCCTTTTTCGGACACATCAAGGCCCAATCTTGGCTGAACGCCAGAGAGCAGAAACTACCTGAAGGACCCACTGACTTACTTATCCATGTTGCCTCCCTTGGCGAGTATTGGATGATTGCACCTTTGATCAAGCAATGGCATGTAGAGGGAAAGCGGATCGTTGTTTCCTTGTTTTCACCCAGCGGCCAAGGCATTCAAGCAGACTGCCCCTGCCCCGTTTGTTACCTGCCAGTCGATCGGTCAAGTGAACTCAATCCATTCTTGGATCAGCTGCAACCCCAAGCCATGCTCTTCGTGAAATATGACCTGTGGCCTGTCCTCTGCGGCTTGCTTGTGAAAAGACAGATTCCCTACGGCTTAGCCTTTGCGCACAGCCCACAAGGTCACTGGTGGCTTCACCCAATGAACGTCATCAATCGCCATGCCTTGCAAGGCTTGTCTTTTTGCAGTCAGCAACAGCCCAGTGGCCAAGCCGCATGGAACCATGCAGGCCTACCTGAGTCCGTATTGACTGGCGATGGTCGCTTTGACAGTGTGAAAGAGCGGCTTCGTACATGGCAACCCATTGAAGGTATAGAAGACTTCATCCAAGGCAGAAAGGTATTGATTCTTGGCAGCTCTTGGCCGGAAGACGAGGCACTGATCTTGCCCTTGATTCATCGTTTCCCTCAAATCGCCTTCATTCTTGCACCACATGATGTGAGTCGGGCATCATCCATCAACCAAGCTCTACCAACAACGGCCTTGATGTGGTCTAGCTGGTCTACTTCAAGCCTGGAAGAAAAACAGGATTCAAAACTCCTATTGGTTGACACCATGGGGGAACTTTTCACCTTCTATGGGCACGCAAACATGGCCATGATTGGCGGTGGGTTCAAGCAAGGATTGCACAATGTATTGGAGGCCATGGTACACGGTTTACCCACCTGCTTTGGGCCTGAAACCGACGGGCATTGGGAGGCTGACAAGGCCATTCAATCAGGTCATGCTAACACTGTTTCAAACAGTGACGAACTCAAGCAATGGATCGACGATTGTCTACAAAAAACCTCTCCAGCTAAGCAAATCAAGGGGTTCATTGATCAGCATGCAGGCGCCAATACAAAGGTCAAGCATTTGGTTGAGGACCAATTATTTTAAAGGAAGCTTGCCCTTCATAAGGCCAATCAAAAAGGCGTACTCCATGGCAACCTCTGCAAAGGCAGCATAGCGACCAGAAGCACCGCCGTGACCGGTATCCATGTTGCAATGCATGATCAGGGGCTTGTGATTGCAGCGAAGTTCCCGAAGTCGTGCCACCCACTTCATGGGCTCCCAATACTGCACCTGTGAGTCATGCAATCCGGTGGTCACCAACAATGGCGGATACGCCAATGCGTCCACATTGTCATAGGGGCTGTAGGCTTTCATTCGTTCATAAGCCTCAGCTTCATTAGGGTTGCCCCATTCACCATACTCTCCCGTTGTCAAAGGAATGCTCTCATCAAGCATGGTCGTCACCACATCAACAAAAGGCACGGCAGCAATGATACCAGCCCACAGGTCTGGCCGTTGGTTCATGACGGCTCCCATTAGCAAGCCGCCTGCGCTGCCGCCCATGGCATAAACATCGCCAGCGATGCCTGCAGATTTTAGATGCTCTGCACAGGCAATGAAGTCACTGAAGGTGTTCTGTTTATTGGCCAATTTACCTGCATCATACCAACCTCGCCCTAGGTACTCACCCCCACGCACATGCGCAATTGCAAAGGCCATACCTCGCTCGAGTAGGCTCAACCTGGATAGGGAAAAACCGGGATCTACCGTGATACCGTAGGAGCCATAGCCATAGAGCAACGTCGGGCAATCTGCCGGGGCATTCACCGGACCTACCCAGGACATGGGAACCAAGCTCCCATCAGCTGCTGTGGCCCACAAACGCTTCGAGGTGAATTGACTAGCGTCATAGCCACCACGAATGGTCTGCTGCTTTTTCACGACGCGCTCATGGGTCACCATGTGGTAGTCGATCACTGTGCTCGGTGTGGTTAGCGAAGTGTAGCCGTAGCGAAGTACGTGAGTGTCAAGCATGGGATTCCCATGGGTGCCTATCTGGTAACTGTCCTCATCCATATCAATGACATGGTCAACAGCGCCATCCAGTCCCCTGATAACCAGACTCAGCAACCCATTGCAGCGTTCCGATGTAACAACATGTTCATGAAACAGGTCTAGCCCCTCCAATTGAACATCCTCGCGATGAGCAATGAATGGCGTCCAATCACTGTAGTCGTTCAGAGGCACTTTGTCCAAGGCGAAGTTTTTTTGCCCATGGGTATTGGACATCACCAACCAATGATCATCGCGGTGCGACATCCCGTACTCCACACCGGCCTCACGCGGTCTAAAGCAAACAAAGTTCCCCGTGGGGTTGTCGCTCGCTAAAACATGGGACTCCGATACATCGGTGGCGCTTGTACTGATGGTCAAAAAGGCCTTTGATTTGCTTTTACCAATGCCACAGGAGAAGGCTTCATCCTGCTCATGGTAAACACAAACCGGCGGCTTATCACCTTTCAATTCATCACGCCAAATGCGATCAACACGCAAAGTATCTGGATCCTTGGTAGCGTAGAAGACATGGCTGCCATCTTTGGACCATGTCAAAGAACCCGTGCTGTTATGAATCACCTTGCTCAAGGTCTCTCCTGTCGTTAAATCCATGAAGTGAATATCGTATTGACGCCGGCTGACAAAATCGACCCCATAAGCCATCATGGCGTGATCTTCAGTTAAAAAGATGCCACTCACTTGACAATAAGCCTTGTCTTTTGCCAAGGTCTGCACGTCCAAAAGCAACTGCTCCGGGCCATTTTCATCACCTGATCTTCGGTAAAACTGTGGGTACTCATTGCCTGATTCAAAGCGGGTTTGGTACCAATAATCACCGATACGAACAGGTACGGTTGCATCATCTGGCACCAAACGATCTGTCATCTCCTTTGCCAGTTCAGCTTCCAAGGCCGTAACAGGCTCCATCAAAGCCTTGCGGTAGGCATTTTCTGCATTCAGGTGTGACAGGACATCATCGCTTGTGCGATCAGTCATCCATTGGTAAGGATCATGCCTTTCATCCCCATGCTTGCTATGAACATGAGGGGTTTGCTTTGCAAGGGGTTGCTTCATTGTTCCACTTTATCCATCACACGACGCAAAGCAATTTGCGACGCTTCATGGATGGGATTGTACTCTAAGGCCTTCCGGTAATCAGCGGCAGCATTGCTTAGGTCTCCTCCACGTTCCCATGTGAACCCTCGACCATAATAGGCTCGATAATTCAAGGCGTTGACTTGAAGACAGCGAGTGAAATACTCCCTTGCTGGCTTCAACAAGGCCAACTCAAGATGGATGAAACCCAGGTTGTACAAGCTCTCTGCATCATTGGGGTAGCGTTCCACTGATTCAGTGAAAATCTCCAAGGCACGATTCCAATCCTTTTGCCCCAGATAAAACATACCAAGCTTGTACAAAGTGGCGCCATCCCCAGGATTGATAGCCAACATGCGCTGGTAATAACCCACCGCGATGGAAGAGCCATTAAGACTGTAGAGGTGAGCCGCCATATCGAGAGCCTCCCAATAGGTTGGCTCCAAGTCAATAGCCTTTTGTATGTAAGCCAAGGCGCGCAAGGTGTCTGACTTATGATCTCGCACAATCAAGCCTTTCAGATAATAAGCGAGGGCAGCGTCGGGATCAATAGCCAAAGCTTCATCAATCAACTGCAATGCCTTGTCGTACTCAAAGACTATGCTGTAGAGTTCCGCCAACTTCAATCGGCAGGGCACACTTTCAGGATGCACATCAATGCATCGCTGCCATAAATCTTTCGAGGTGCGGGATCGGTTTTTCAAGATCATGAGTTCACCCATGAAAACCATGGCATCATGATCATTGCTATCAATAGCCAATGCGGCCTTGATATCAGCCAAGGCATAAGGCAAATTGGCCGTCTGGAAATGCATACGCCCTCGCTTCACCAAGTTTGGAACATCATTGGGATTGGCTTGAATCGCATCATTCAAGCTGTCCATAGGCGTCAGGGTAACGGCTGCAACAGAAACCCCATCAACAGCCGCTTGACTAGCCGGTTCTGAACACGACCAGACAGCGATCGCAAGCCCTAGGCCTGCAATCCATGCCTTAGGCATCCTTGAGTTTTTCCAGCACTTTAGCCTCGATTTCTTCCGTCAATTCGGGGTTGTCCTTGAGTAGGGTTTTGACACCATCTCTTCCCTGTCCCAACTTGGTTGAGCCGTAAGAAAACCAACTGCCACTTCTTGTTAAGATGTCATGCTCAAGGCCAAAATCGATGATTTCGCCAAGGCGTGAAATACCTTCACCGTAAAGGATTTCGAATTCAGCCAAGCGGAAAGGAGGGGCCATTTTATTTTTGACAATTTTCACACGGATGCGATTGCCTACCACGCGGTCAGCCACTTTTATTTGTGTGCTTCTGCGGATGTCCAGGCGAAGCGAACTGTAGAACTTCAAAGCATTGCCTCCTGTGGTGACCTCGGGGTTGCCAAACATCACACCAATCTTCTCACGCAACTGATTGATAAACATACATGTACACTGTGTCTTTGAAATAGTGCCCGTCAATTTTCTTAGCGCTTGACTCATTAAGCGGGCATGCAAGCCTACCTTATTTTCGCCCATCTCACCTTCAATTTCAGCACGAGGGGTCAATGCAGCTACCGAGTCAATGACAATGAGATCAATGGCACCCGAACGAATCAAGTTATCAGCAATTTCAAGGGCTTGCTCGCCGTTATCCGGTTGAGATATGATGAGATCCTCCGTGTTCACCCCAAGGGCCTTAGCATAGAAACTGTCAAAGGCATGCTCTGCATCAATGAAGGCAGCAATGCCACCCGTTTTTTGGGTTTCAGCAATGGCATGCAGGGCAAGCGTCGTTTTACCCGAGGACTCCGGTCCAAATATTTCCACCACGCGACCACGAGGGTAGCCGCCAATCCCTAAGGCGATATCAATACTCAACGAACCTGAGGGGATGACTTCAATGTCTACAGCAGGGCTATCACCCAGGCGCATGACGGCACCCTTGCCATAGGTTTTATCCATCTTGTCCATGGTCAATTTCAGTGCCTTCAGGCGTGCATCTTTGTTTGCGCTCATAGCTTAAAGTTGTGTGAGAAATACATGATAATGCTAATTATATTAGATTGCTAATGTAGTTAGTATTTACGGAATATGCAAATCCTTATTCTCTTGCGTGTTTAGGGTATCTTGAATGCCAAAAGTAGAACAAGGCATCCGTTTAGTCTTCATGCAAAGACGATTTAAACAGCTAGTTTATCAACGGCCTCAAAGCCTTGATTTCAATGGGCTTCAGCCTGCTGATTCCAGTATTTGCGCAGCACTTTCCTTGGTATTCACCTTGGTGATGATGCGAGAAATGCAGCGATTGACATCAATCACAAAAGTCAAGCGATGCACCCCTTCAAACTCACGACCCATGAATTTTTTCAGGCCCCAGACGCCATAGGCCTTAACCACCGCTTTGTCAACATCTGCGATCAAGGGAAAGGGCAGGTCAAATTTCTCCACAAACTTTCCGTGCTTGGCCACTGAGTCAGGGGAAACACCCACGACTGCAAAGCCTGAGTCAAGCAAATCCTGGTAGCCATCACGCAAAGAGCAAGCTTCTGCGGTGCACCCTGGGGTGTCGTCTTTAGGGTAGAAATAAAGGACAATCGATTGACCAGCAAAGCGATCAAAGGTGACTGATTGACCGAATTGATCAAGTCCTGAGATGGCGGGGGCCTTGTCGCCTACGTTCAAATGTGTCATAATGGAGGTTTTCTAAGAAGTAATGCGACATTTGCCACATGACCAAGCAAGATAAAGCAAACTACGTGATGCAGGCGCTAGAAGAGCTCTACCCTGAAGTCCCCATTCCTTTGGATCACAGTGACGCTTTCACGTTGCTTGTGGCAGTGGTGCTTTCTGCACAATGCACTGACGCACGAGTCAACACCATCACACCCATCCTGTTTGCCCGAGCGAACAACCCCTATGACATGGCTAAACTGTCTGTTGAAACCATCCAAGCTATCATCAGACCCTGCGGTCTATCTCCCATGAAGTCAAAAGGCATCAAAGGCCTGTCTCAAATGATTGTTGACTTGCATGATGGCCAAGTCCCCAAGAGCTTTGAAGCCCTGGAAGCAATGCCAAGCGTAGGTCATAAAACTGCTTCAGTGGTGATGAGTCAAGCCTTTGGTATAGCCGCATTCCCGGTAGACACCCACATCCATCGCTTGATGCATCGATGGACCCTGAGCAATGGGCATAGTGTTCAACAAACAGAGAAAGACGCCAAGCGCCTTTTCCCTGAATCTGCATGGAACAAACTTCATCTACAGATCATCTTCTATGGCCGGGAATACAGTCCGGCCAGAGGGTGGTCATTAGAAAAGGATACCATCAGCCAACAGATTGGCAGAAAATCGCTCATCAATCAACTGAAATCTTAAGATCAACTATCTATTGCACCAAAAGCTTCATGCTATTGAATTCCCCATCTAATACTAGGTAAACCATATACATGCCAGATGCATAGGATGTCAAATCAATGGCATCTCCCATGGTATAGTCACTTTCAAGCATCACACGGCCAAATAAATCATGAATGACCATGGAAGCCTTGCGACCTTGAGCAGAAGGCATGTCAACCACAAAGCTGCCTTTAGTGGGATTTGGCATCAACTGCATAGTTAATGCCAAATCTTCAACGCCTAACGCACATGTGGCGCCAGCCAGGTTTCTTGGGCATATGTCCGCACGGATCCACGGCGCGTTCATGGTCATGGAATTGCTGTAACCCGTGTACCATCTAGCAGCATCTGTTTTGTACATCATTTTTGCCTGCCCAAACTGCTTCAAAGTCTTATCATTGATGATACGAATCAGGTCAGCGCCATTGTTGGAAAACAAAGTGACAATCACAAAAACACCCTGAGTCGTTAGTTCAACTGGACCATTTGCAGAGGCGATATCCACATATTTAAGGTTCGTGGAAATATCATTGGACGTGATAGAATCTTGAGCATAAGCTAAGATGCCATTGGGGTCAAAGCCTGACGTATAACCCGAAAACGAAGCTGTATCAAAGACCGAAACCTCAATAATACCACCCGTTGTTAATGATGAGATGCCAATCTCAACACCATATAACCATTCATTACCAGTTGCCTCAAATTGCAATTGCACTGCCAATGCTGATCCATCAAAACCAAGGGTATTTGTGCCTAATGAGCTGCTGTAAGCGCCAAAATCAATCCCCATTTGGGTCAGGTCCATAGACATGACCAAGGTGTCCTGATGGGTTTCAATGGTGCTATCTGTCACCACACGGTATACAACCATGTGGTTGCCTGCAATAGCTGCTGGCAACAAAGGGCTACTATAGGTATTCAAATCATTGTACGAAAGAGTGTCCCCTGGGTTCAGTAATGCTGTAGTATCTGACACCGTCATTTGCACATTGCCATTGGGGTCAATCAAATCCACCTCTAATCGCACATTACTCTGCGCATTGATGCCAAAGTTGTATGCATTAGCGTCAAAAGTCAAGGGGCGATTCTCCGCCAATGACATATGACCATACCTGGATTGAGAACCAAAGAGCATGTCAATTTCACCCGCCTCTCCATAAGGGGTGAATACCATGCGATTGAATTGCGGCACCACCAACTGCATATCATCTACCATCCAGAAATAGTATCGACCATCAAAACGCAACCTAAACATCGCTGAATCCTCACCACCAATAAAATTAGAGGCATTAATCTGAATCAAGTAATTGTCTGCTGTTTCTTGGTTGTTTCCAATGTGAGTATTGAGTTCAACTGAATGTGGCCAGGTAGCACCCCCATCAGTGGAGAAATCGATGTAAGTAGCAGACACCGCTGTTGTGGGGACCTGTGTGCCTTGGCGTCGCCGATAGTACTCCGTGAACTCCAATTGAACATTAGGGGCTGCGCTCAAGTCAATCATGGGAGGCGTAAGGATACCTAAGTGTGGTGCAGCAGCAGCGCCATTGCCTTGATTGCCAGAAATGCCAGCATTATCCATGAAGTCAGAATCATAAATAATGAAGCCATTGGACGAAGTTACTGAAGCAATGGGGCCGCGTGTGCCAACATAGCCACCTTGTGAGCCAACGCTGTTACTGGGCATGGTGACCGTTCCCCTGTATACCCAATGAGCACTAGTGTTAGCTACGCCTGAAGCTTGCCCTGTGGACAACCATGTGCTAGGTATGCCTGAAGCAAAATCTTCAGACCAAATGGGGGTTTCTGCCGCATCAAAGGGTATCGATCTTTTCACCGATAAATCGCCTTCTGCAGCATCTGGCAATTCAGCATGATTTCTGCCTTGTGAAAAGGCAGATAACGAAAAAGTAAAAATGGCTAAGGCAAAGAATTGTTTCATGTTCAGGCAATTTGAACTATGAAGATACAACAAGCCACAAAAAAAGCGGCCCGTTGCCGGGCCGCTTCTATTTGCTATTAAAGCTGTTTAGTATACAGACAGCTTGAATGTCTTCATGACATCGGCTTGCTGAACCTGAACCATGTACATGCCAGCATTCAAGTCACCAACATAAACTGGAGAGTCAGAGGAAGCTAACATAGACTCAGCCTTCACAACCTTACCGGTCATGTCAATCAAAGTAACGTTGAACTCACCCATGGCCATGCCAAAGTCGATATGAACGACGTCATTGGCTGGGTTTGGCATCAAGGTGATACCCTCCAACTGACCTTCATCCAGGGATGTGGTCATGCAAGCTGCCGCATTGGCAGCAGGACAAGCAATCGCGCGAATCCACAAGTTATTGAAACTCCTTGAACCTGAGTAGCCTGAGTACCAGTTGCCAAGAGCAGCCAAGTACATGTAACCGCTACCAGACACTTTCCCCCATGATTGATCATTGCGAATGCGGATGTGGTCACCACCTTGGTTGTCATACATGGTCAAGTTGTAGAAGTATGCACCATTGCTATTGAGCAAATCAACACCACGACCAGTCGTAGGGTCAGTGAAATCAAAGCGAACAAAGCCTTGTGCTGTGTCAGTTGTGGTAATCACACGCTGACCGTAAGCCACCAGCTTGTTAGGATCCATACCAGTACTTCCATCAAAAGCAGAACTGTCATAGACGCCAATCTCTAAGATAGCACCAGCAGTTGTGTAACCAGAAAGGTAAACCCTGGTTCCCCAAAGCATTTCGTCTCCTACCAAGTCATGGCGGTTATTCATCTGCGCACCATCACCCCACTGGGTTGCGTTAGTTGAAGCACCGATGCTATTGTCCCATGAATTGAAGTCCATAGACATCAATGAATCGGTCACAAAGAAATCAAACGTATCAGACACAGCAGTTGCTGAGTCAGAGGTCACGGTGTAAAGGAAAGTGTAGGCATCCTCAGCAGAAGGCGTCCAAGCCGTTGCGTAAGTATTCAACGTGTTCCAATTGGCTGTGTCACTCGCAGCCAACGTAGAAATAGTCGTTGAACTCAATGACTGAACATTGCTGCCGCTGCTGTTGAAAATATTAACAGTCAACTTAACATTGCTTTGTGCAGCGCTACCGCTGTTGATGATGTTACAATCAAAAGACATGCTGCGTGCCTGCTTCAAGCTAGTGATACCCATGCGCGATGAGCCACTGGCTGGGCCAAAGACGATGTCTTGTGCTGGCGCGCCGTTGTAGTCAGTGTATGACAAACGGTTTGCTGGTGTGTTGATGATCGAAATGTCATCAATCTGCCAGTAGTAGTAGTCACCATCCCAACGGAAGCGAACCTTCACTGAGTCATGGCCTCCAATCATGGAGCCTGCGCTGACACTAACGATGTCATTGCTTGCCGTTGAACTGTTCACTGCAACAGCACTGTTCAATGTTACAGAATTAGGAAATGTTGCACCACCATCCGTTGAGAAATCAATGTAGGTTGCGGGCACAGCCTGCGAGCTACCAGGACCAGCAAAGCGTCGGTAGTACTGCGTAAACATCAAGTCAATGACCGTGTAGTTGGTCAAGTCAATCATGTCAGTTACCATTGAAGCCACTTGAGCTGAAGGCGCGATGCCATTACCAAAGTTTCCTGCAATACCCGCGTTGTCCAAGAAGTCAGAGTCAAAAATGACAAAACCATTGGATGCAGTAGCTGAAGTTATGGGGCCGCGTGTGCCAACATAGCCACCTTGGGAGCCAACGGTATTGTTTGGCGTGGTCGCTGTGCCACGGTAAACCCATACAGCATCCGTATCGGAAGCGCCATTGGCCGTGCCACCTGAAGTCAACCAGGTTGAGGGGATACCTGAGGCAAAGTCCTCAGACCATACAGGGGTTTCTGCACCGTAGATGGCTTCCATCTGCGCAGGCGTCAAGTGTTTGACGACGTCATCTGCAACCGTGCGCTCCATAGGAGCTGTACGATCAGCATTTTGAGCAAAAGCAGACATCGAACCGAATGCTAGAGCCATAATTAGGGTAGTGTGTTTCATACTCATGGTTTAATTATTGAGACTCCAATAATACGCATTTTTCTTAGCATACATGCTTATTTATAGCTTTTTTTAAGTAAAAAAATACAACAAATGGCTTACCCAGCTTCATTGGAAGTCAGTGTTATTCATCAGGACAGACAACGGCGGAGCAAATGTCACACACAAAAAAGGGTGGCGTGCTTCAAAGTCAACAGCATGGATTCAACCTATGCATAGTCTGAAATTGGCACACAGGCACAAATCAAATTCCGGTCACCATGTGCTTCATTGACACGTCTAACCGCAGGCCAGATCTTGTTATCCATAGACCCCTCAAGCGGGAAGGCTGCCTCCATGCGGCTGTAGGGCCTGTCCCAGTCATCGGACGTCACCATGGCCATGGTATGGGGGGCTTGTTTTAACAGATTCATGGATAGGTCTGCACCATCAACCTCCAGGGCCATGATCTCTTGATGAATGCCAAGCATGGCATCACAAAAGCGATCTAACTCCGCCTTGGACTCACTTTCTGTCGGTTCAATCATCAAAGTGCCGGCAACAGGAAAGCTAACTGTCGGTGCATGGTAGCCGTAGTCTATCAATCGCTTGGCGATGTCGGTGACCTCAACCTTGGTTGTGGCCTTGAAGGGGCGGCAGTCCAAAATCATTTCATGGGCCGCACGACCGGCCTCACCCGTGTACAGGACCTGATAGGCGCCCTCTAGGCGGGCTTTCAAGTAGTTAGCATTCAAAATGGCGTGCCTCGTGCTTTCAAGCAAACCCTTAGGGCCCAGCAACTTGATGTAACCATAACTGACCAAAGTCACCAAGGCAGAGCCAAAAGGCGCTGCAGAAACAGAACCGATACCCTGAGCCCCGCCAGTCTCCATGGCCTCATGGCCGGGTAAAAAATCAGCCAAATGCTCTGCAACACAAATAGGACCTACACCAGGACCTCCACCACCATGGGGGATAGCAAAGGTTTTGTGCAGGTTCAAGTGGCAGACATCAGCCCCAATCAATCCCGGAGAGGTCAAACCCACCTGAGCATTCATGTTAGCGCCATCCATGTACACCTGGCCACCATGTTGATGGATGGTGCTGGTTATCTCCATGACAGCAGGCTCAAAGACGCCATGGGTCGAAGGATAGGTAATCATCAAAGCAGCCAGTTGATCACCATACTTTTCAGCCTGACTCTTGAGGTCCTCTAAATCGATGTTACCACTTGCATCACATTGAACCAGTGCCACTCGCATGCCGGCCATCACGGCAGATGCTGGGTTGGTGCCATGTGCAGAAGTAGGAACCAACACCATGTCACGCTGCGTTTCACCGCGGCTTGCGTGGTAAGCCTTGATCACCATCAAACCTGCATACTCCCCCTGAGCGCCCGAATTTGGCTGCAATGAGGTGGCGGCAAAACCGGTAATTTCTGATAAATCATCCTCCAATTGGTGAATCATGGTTAGGTAGCCTATAGCTTGATCCTTTGGTGCAAAGGGGTGCATGTTGGTGAATGAAGGCCAACTCAAAGGCAGCATTTGTACCGCTGCATTGAGCTTCATGGTGCAAGAACCCAGCGCAATCATGGAGTGATTCAATGAGATATCCTTGCGTTCTAGTCGCTTGATGTAGCGCATCATGTCTGTTTCACTGCGGTAAGCATGAAACACCTCATGGGTCATGAATTCTGACTGGCGAAGCACAGCTTCTGGCAACACTGACTGCAGTGATGTCGACAAATCAACAACCTCCTTGCCGATTGCATCTGCCATGGCCTGAGTCAACTCAAGGGTTTGCTGGTCATCCATGCCTTCGAAGCAGGCAATCATCACATGGTCATCACCATAGCCTACATTGATTCCAACTGCTAACGTAGCCTGAGCAATGGATGCCTTCAAGCTGGCATCTGCCTCAATGCACAAGCTGTCAAAAAAGGCCTGATGCCTGAGTTGATAACCCATGGCGGTCAATGACTCTGCAAGCATTCTGGCACGATCATGCATGTTGCTAGCAATCTGCTTCATGCCATCAGGACCATGGTACACCGCGTACATACCCGCCATGACGGCGAGTAAGACTTGCGAAGTGCAAATATTGGACGTGGCCTTTGCGCGCTTGATATGCTGTTCGCGGGTTTGCAAAGCCATCCGCAAGGCCGGCTTGCCTTCCACGTCAATGGACTGACCAATGATGCGTCCAGGAATGTGTCGTTTGTAAGCTTCCTTGGTGGCGAAATAAGCAGCATGTGGGCCGCCAAAACCCATAGGGATTCCCAGCCGCTGGGTGCTTCCAAAAACTACTTCAGCACCCCAGACCCCTGGCGCCTCCAGCAAAGTCAATGCCATCAAATCTGCAGCAACGGCCAGCTTAACGCCTGCAGACTCACAAGATGCAGCAAAAGCCGTCATGTCTTTCACTGAGCCGGTGGCACTCGGGTATTGCAGCATGGCTGCATAAAAGCTTGCGTCAGGAATGAAGTCTTCCAATCTACCAACCACCAATTCAATACCGATGGGCTCACTGCGTGTGCGCAACAAGGCCAAAGTCTGTGGGTACATGTCTTCACTCACAAAACATTTATTGACCGATGCCTTTTGCTGTGAACGCGTCCTTGCCGCAAAGAGCATGGACATGGCTTCTGCAGCAGCCGTGGCCTCATCCAACAAAGAGGCATTGGCAATCTCCATGCCGCTTAGCTCAATGGCCATGGTCTGAAAATTCAACAAACCCTCCAGGCGGCCCTGTGCGATTTCTGCTTGGTATGGGGTATAGGCCGTGTACCAGCCTGGGTTTTCCAAAATATTTCGCTGAATCACCGCAGGGGTATTACTCGGGTAATACCCACAACCAATGTAGGATGTCAGTACCTGATTCTTCTCGCCGATGCCATAAATGTGTGCCAAGTAGGCCTGTTCTGACATCGCCTCATTCAAGTCCAAATCACCCTCCATGCGAATGGCATCAGGGATGGTTTGTTCTATGAGCTGATCCAAGTCCTTCACGCCGATTATATCCAACATCTGTTGAACATCCTCCTGACGTGGGCCAATGTGGCGAGAAGTGAAATGCTGAGCCATGGTATGCGCTGATAATGGGTTGATTGATGGGGCAAAATTACTGATACAAACTCCACGCGCATTGTTCTTTCTTTGTATTTATGAAAAGCTTTTTCTCCATCGACCAAGCTGCCGCTTTGGATCAGGCTGACTCGATGAGCCACATGCGCCAACAATTCCATATCCCACAGGTGAATGGCGAAGACTGTCTGTATTTTACAGGCAACTCCCTAGGCCTGCAACCCAAAGCTGTTGAAGCTGCCCTGGCTCTGGAATTGCATGATTGGAAAACCCTGGGTGTTGAAGGCCATTTTCACGCCAGCAACCCCTGGATGCCTTACCATGAACAACTGACGGCCTCGTTGGCCAGGTTGGTCGGCGCGAAGGATTCAGAAGTTGTTGCCATGGGCTCCTTGACTTCAAATTTGCATCTGTTGCTTGCGAGTTTTTATTGCCCAACTCAACAAAGGCCATTGCTGCTGTGTGAAGCCAAAGCCTTCCCCAGTGATCGCTACGCCCTCATGGGTCAACTGCAATGGCATGGCCTTGATGCATCCCAACTGCTGGAAGTGCATGGGGATGGCCACGAAGGCCTGCCGACAACTGACAACATCATTCAGGCCATTGAAGAACAGGGTGAGCAAGTTGCCACCTTGATGATTGGTGGCGTTAACTACTTAACCGGTCAAGTCTATGACATGCAAGCCATCACCCAAGCAGCCCATGCAAAGGGTATTTTGGTGGGCTTTGATCTGGCGCATGGCATTGGTAACGCATCCCTAAACCTGCATGAATGGGGTGTTGACTTTGCTGCATGGTGCTCGTACAAATACCTTAACTCTGGACCTGGCGGGGTTGCTGGAATATACGTACATGAAAGGCATCACGGTGGTGATCGGCCCATTCTTGCTGGCTGGTGGGGGCATGACAAATCCACCCGATTCTCTATGCCAACAGACTTTTCCCCCATCCAAGGAGCAGAAGCTTGGCAAGTCAGCAATGCGCCTATCTTAAGCATGGCCTCACTGAAGGCCTCATTGTCACTTTTTGATGAGGTTGACCTCGATGAACTTCGCAAAAAAAGTTTGGCACAAAGCCAATTATTGATGGACCTATTAACCGCTGTTTCAGACGACTTGAATGAGCCCATCCATCTGATCACCCCCAGAGAGGATGCGGAGCGTGCCGGCCAAGTCTCTGTCGCCTTCTTGAATCGTGACAGGGGTTTCTTTGACCAATTGCTAGCGCATGGCATCATCGCTGACTGGCGAGAGCCCGGAACCATCCGGTTTGCCGTTGCTCCCCTTTACACTTCCTACCGCGATCTAGCCCGCTTAGAGATTGCTCTCAGACAAGCCCTCACCTCATGAAAAAAGCCAACATCATTGGCGCTGGATTGGTCGGCAGCCTCTGGAGTCTTTACCTTCAGCAACGCGGCTACCACGTTGACATCTATGAGCGCCGACCCGACCCGCGAAAAGCTGGTTACATCGGCGGACGATCCATCAATCTTGCCTTGAGCGACAGGGGGTGGAAGGCCTTGAAAGGTGCTGGCATCCAACAAGAGGTTGAAGCCATGGCCATTCCCATGAGGCGTCGGGTCATTCATGCAAAAAACGGCAGCTTATCCTTCCAGCCTTACGGGCAATCTGGCCAGGCCATTTACTCTGTATCCCGGGGTGGATTGAACCAGCTACTGATCAACAAAGCAGAAGCTTCAGGTCAAGTGAAGGTGCATTTTGATCACGCTTGCGACAGCATCAGCATGGATAGCGGAACCGCTACCCTGTCTCATGAAGGGACAAAAATTCAATCGGAAGCTGATGTCCTTTTTGGGGCTGACGGAGCCTTTTCTCGCGTCAGAAAATCCTTGCATGACGCAGGGATAACCACTGAGCACAAAGTCTACCCCATCGACCATGGCTACAAAGAATTGAGCATCCCACCATCTGCTGATGGTAGCTATCAATTGGAAAAAGAAGCCCTACACATCTGGCCGCGTGGCGGCTTCATGCTGATTGCTTTGCCTAACCCCGACGCCACCTTCACCTGTACCCTGTTTTTAAGCCTTGAAGGCGAAACCAGCTTTGCGGGCATTGAGGACCTGAAAACAGGTCGCGCCTTCATTCAATCGCATTTTCCCGATGCCTTTGACTTGATGCCTGACTTTGACGCCATGTGGACGAAAAACCCTGTATCCCCATTGACTATTGTCCGTTGCTTCCCCTGGACCAGCGCAGGGAAAGTTGCCTTGATGGGTGATGCGGCTCATGCCATCGTGCCTTTCTATGGCCAAGGGATGAATGCTGGCTTTGAATCTTGCACGGTGCTCAATGACTTGCTTGACTTGCATGACGATGACATAGCTGTGTCGCTAGCAGCCTTTGAAGCCACAAGGAAAGCAGATGCTGACGCCATCAGTGATTTGGCCTTGCGCAACTTCATTGAAATGCGAGACCTCACTGGGCAACCCAGTTTTCTGTTAAGAAAAAAAATAGAATCACGCTTGTCTCTAAGACACCCTGACAAGTGGTTACCTCTTTACAGTCAGGTCACCTTTTCGCACATCCCCTATGCAAAATCCTTAGCTGATGGCGTGCTACAAGACCAGGTCATGGCGCCTTTCATGGCACGACCAGACATTGCAAGCACCTGGGATTCTGAAACGCTAGAGCAGGAGATATTGGATGCATGGGCAAAGGCTCAGGCTGCCCAATAAGGGCGAGGCTAAGCGTCAAGCCATGTCCCGGAAAGCCTGACGGACCTTCTTGAACAAATTGCTCCGGAACACATAGCTGACCACCGACTCATCATCGGTTGCTAGGACCTCCGCTGAGCTGCCTTCCCAGGCCTTCACACCATTTTTGAGCAAGAGCACATTGTCGCCAATCTCCAACACAGAATTCATGTCATGGGTATTGATCACCGTGGTCATGTTGTATTCCAACGTGATGCTTTTGATCAGCTCATCGATGACAATGGCTGTCTCTGGATCCAAACCGGAGTTGGGTTCATCGCAGAATAGGTACTTGGGGTTCATCACGATAGCCCGTGCAATGGCCACGCGTTTTTGCATGCCGCCAGACAACTCTGATGGACTTTTATCGATAGCTTCTGGGGGAATGCGCACGCGATCCAAGCAGTAATCCACCCGCTCAGCCTTTGCCTTGTCATCCATGTTTGAAAAGAAATCCAAAGGCATTTGCACATTTTCTCTGACACTCAAGCTGGTTAACAACGCAGAGGCTTGAAAAACCACCCCCATGTTCTGACGCAAAAGCTTCAGTTCTTTCGCTGTCATGTCATGCTGCCGTTTGTCATCAAAGTAAATTTCACCTGAATCCTGGTGATGCAGACCAATGATAGATTTGAGAAGAACCGTTTTCCCCGACCCGCTAAGGCCAATGATGAGGTTGCATTTCCCGGGAATAAAGGAAGCGTCGATGCCTTTGAGAACTTCTTCTCCACTGAAGGATTTGGTGATGCCTTGGATACGAATCATCAGAACAAAATATCAGTGAGAATGTAATTGAACAAGATGATGCTGAAGGACATAATGACCACACTTTGCGTGCTGGCCTTGCCTACTTCCACGGCACCACCTTTCACATGGTAGCCAAAAAACGAAGAAATCGTTGCAATCAAAAAGGCGAAAAAGACAGTCTTTGTCATGGAGTATGTGATGTAAAAAGATCTAAATTCCATGAAGTAGCCACTGAGGAAAATCTCCGCATTCACCATATCCATTGTCAATGCAGCGATGTAACCGCCAATAATACCAAAAAACATGCTGAAACTCAACAAGACTGGCATGAACAACAGGCAAGCAGCCAACTTAGGAAGCACCAAATAGGAAGCAGGATTGATGCCCATCACCTTCAGGGCATCCATTTGTTCAGTCACCCGCATGTTGCCAAGGGTCGCTGTGATGTTTGAGCCAATTTTTCCTGCGAGAATCAATCCCACAATGGTGGGCGCAAACTCCAATACGATGCCTTCCCTCACAGCAATAGCGATGTATGAATCTGGAATAAACGGGTTATCCAGGTTCATGGCTGTTTGAATGGTCAGCACCGCTCCCATGAACAGGGATATCACGCAAACCAAGAAAACTGATGACAACCCAAGCAGCTCCACTTCACGGAAAAAAGACTTTCTGTATTCGCTCCAACGCTCCGGCCAGGTAAAGACTTCCTTCAAAAAAAGGATGTAAGCACCAACACCTTGCAACAATCGATAGATCATGCCCCGAATTTAAGGTAAATTTGAGGCGTGAAACGACGCATCTTATCCCTCATTGCCTTGACGGCCCTTCTTTTTTCGGCAACTGCCTGTGGTGGCGCCAAGGATTGCGACTGCCCTTCCTTTGGCAGCATACAAATGACTGAAAATCAAGTGGCTTAAACATGGCCATATCACAGCCTGATCAATTCATCGCCCTGCTTGGGGGTGGTCAGCTTGGCAAAATGCTGCTAGCTGAAGCCCGTCGCATGGACCTTTCGGTCCACAGCATGGACCCAGATCACATGGCGCCATGTCGTCTTGGCTCACATCGGTTTGTGCAAGGTGACTTCACAGACTACCATCAAGTCATGGATTTTTCACAAGGTGCAACAGCCGTTGTTATTGAGATTGAATCCGTCAATGTCAAGGCTCTTGAAGACTTGGAAGCGCAAGGCATTCCCACCTTCCCCTCAGCCAAGGCGCTTCGGCTTATTCAAAATAAAATCAAGCAAAAGACCTTTTACCGGGATCAAGGCATACCCACATCTGATTTTCAGGTGCATGCAAACCATGCATCATTGCAGTCTGCATTAGCAGAAGATCAATTGACAATGCCCTTTGTTTGGAAGTTGGCTGAAGGGGGCTATGATGGCTTTGGCGTGGCCATGATTAACAAGGCATCCGACATAGATAACCTACCTGACTCACCCTGTATAACCGAAGCAGCTGTTGAGATTGACAAAGAAATTGCTGTCGTCATCGTGCGTGACCGCCACGGCAACACGGAAGCCTTCCCCCCGGTTGAAATGGCCTTCCATCCAACGGCTAACCAGGTTGAATTCGTTGTTTGCCCTACCAGCCTGAGCGATCAAGCCAATCAGCAAGCTGTCCAATTGGCCAAACAATGCGCTGAAGCCTTTGACAGCCCAGGCTTATTGGCTGTAGAACTATTTCTAACCAAGGGCGGCGATTGGCTTGTCAATGAAGTAGCGCCTCGACCGCACAACTCTGGGCATTTAACCATCGAGGCATGCCAGAGCTCCCAGTTTGAGCAGTTGCTTCGTGTGGCATTTAACCTACCAATGGGCAGCTGTGCTTTGCAATCCGCTGCAGCCATGGCCAATCTCGTTGGTGCCGCGAATCACCAGGGCGATGTCATGTACCAAGGCTTAGACCAAGCCCTGGTTGTGCCTGGATCTAGCATTCACATTTACGGCAAATCACAAACCCGACCTTTTCGAAAGATGGGCCATGTGACAGCCACTGGCAAGGACCCTAAGCAAGCCATGCAACGGGCAGCAGCTGTCAGAGATGCTATATCGGTGGAAGCAAAGCCTTCGGATTTGCTGACATGACCTACCTTTGCACAAAGCACTGAATGATGGTAGGACTTATTATGGGGAGCCAAAGCGATCTCCCAATCATGCAAGTTGCAGCTGACATGCTGACAACCCTTTGCATTCCTTTTGAAATGACTGTTGTGTCTGCGCATCGCACACCCGATCGCATGCTTGACTATGCGAAAAGTGCCAGCCAACGCGGCCTGAAAGTGATTATAGCTGGTGCTGGCGGTGCCGCACACCTGCCTGGCATGGTTGCCGCCTATACCCCACTTCCTGTGATTGGCGTACCCATCAAAAGCAGCAATTCCATCGACGGATGGGATTCCATTTTATCCATCTTACAGATGCCTAAAGGGGTGCCTGTTGCAACTGTCGCGCTCAATGGTGGCGCAAATGCTGGCATCCTTGCTGCGCAAATCATCGGTGCCAGTGACGCAGAAGTCCAAGCGCGCATTGTAGATTACAAAGAAGGACTCAAAGGCTTGGTTGAAGACATGGCTAAGCATGTGGAGGACGGCAACGCCTAGACCTATCAAAACAGATTTGATGCCTGTTTAAAGCCCCTTGAGAAAGGTCACCAAGGATTCCTTTTTCCGATTGGCCACAGGTACTGTGCTTTCATCCTTTAACAAAAGGTAACCGCCATCAGCCGTAACATAACGGGTGACATAGGCCATGTTGACCAAATGCGATTTATGGATGCGCTTGAAGCCCATAGGGGCAAGCAGGTTCTCATACTCTTTCAGGGTTTTCGAGGCAATGTACTTTTTGCCTCCCCACAAGTAAAACGTGGTGTAGTTGCTGGTGGATTCACAATGCATGATCTCATTGATAGAGAGGATGTACAAACCATCTGAACTAGAAATCACCATTTTCTTGTTCTCTGATGCCAAGTTCGATTGCAGAACTGACAAGCTGCCTTGATTGCCCTCACTGTTGAGTTCAGCCTTTCGCACCGCTTTGACCAACTCTTCAGGGTCAACAGGTTTCAACAAGTAATCCAAGGCAGAGAATTTGATGGCCCGCAAGGCATACGCCTCATGTGCTGTGACAAAAATCACGGACCCTTGCCACTGTGGCTCATCAACATTGATCCGATCAAGCAAGGCAAAACCCACTTCGCCACCCAAGTGGATATCCAAAAACACGATGTCTGGCTGTACCTCAATCAAAAGATCCCATGCCTCATCCACGGTAGATGCCTCCCGTATGTCGGTGACTTCCAGACAGAATAGCTCAAGCTTAGCACGCAGAGCAGATCTGCTTTGCGCTTCATCATCCAGTATCAATGCGGTCAATCTCATGCTATTAATGTAGGTACTTAATCCCATTCACGATGCAACGGCAACACAAGGGTCACCATCGTTCCTTCATCCAAATCTACAGTAGAGACGGTATGTGGCTTGCCTGTTTCCTGACTGAGGGCTGCCAATCGTAGTGCAAGGATGTCCGTTGCTGCCGATCGTTTCTCCCCTTCATCACCTGAAGCCAGCTTCATGGCTGCTTGGCGACCAATGCCATTGTCCTCCACCGTGACAATCATGACATGCTGATCAGCGGGGTCGATGCGGTAGGTTAATTTCACGTAGCAATCGGTATTGCCAGCCTGCATTTTTGGTCTGAGGCCATGCAAGATGGCGTTTTCAACCAAGGGCTGAAGCATCATGGGAGGAATGCGTGCATCCTCCATCAAACCTTCGTCCATTTCAACCACCGATTGAAAACCATCCGAAAATCGCATTTGCTCTAAGGCAATATAATGGCTGAGGGATGTTGACTCTCTGGTTAAGTCAACCCAGCCATGGTCTGCACTCTCCAAGGTGTAGCGCATCAATTTGGCAAATTTATTGAGGTAAGTGATGGCCACCTTGGGTTGGTTTTTCAACACAAAGGCAGAGATGCTTTCCAGGGCATTGAAGGTGAAATGCGGGTTCATCTGCAGGCGCAATGCCATGCGTTCAAGTTGCATTTTTTCCTTGCCCCAATGGCGTTTTTCCCGCCGTCTTTGCATGGAAATCCACAGGATATAGCTCCCAACCATCAACAGCAGCAAGGCTGTTGGGCCCATAACCCACAGGTCCATCCACCAGGGTGGCAATACCATGATCTGATGATGCAAATCCTTTGCCCCAGACGCCATGACATGGATGTCATGCGGACCTGCAGACAGACCAATCAAATTCAGCCGACGACCTCTGCCCATTTGCACCGTGTCACCGCCATCCATGACATAGGACATGGACAACATATCAGGCTGATTCAAGCCTTTCAGGCCAATTCTTAGCCACAAATCCTGGCCAAAGCTGGGCTTCAATACACTTTGCTCAAACAACACCACAGCTGGCTTGAGGGAGTTAGCAATGCGCCGTTTACTTGTCTGACTGTACCAACCAAGCCTGTCATAGGATAGCAGGGCACCCAAATCCAATGCTTGGCCATCAAGGGCCTTCCCTTTGGCTGTTTGCCACTGGCCTTTGAGCCATTGTGATTGGCCAAATTCCCCGACAGCTACCACGGGTTCCCCTTGGCCCTTGATCAATTGCTTAATGACACCCGGACCAGGTGATGGCAAGGCACTCAGGCGTTGCAAACCAGCTGAAAACAAGCCTTGGTTAGTGACCAACCAGACTGAGTCTGATCGCAGTGGAAGCATGTGTTGAATGTGCCCGATGTGCACATATTGGCTGCGCAAATCGTACCAGGTTGACACATCATGAATCCGCAGCATGTCGCCCTCATTACCCACAGCCATGAACAATCCCCCCGCACCAGTTGTGATAGCAGCTTGCACAGATTCAATGGTCGCGCCGCCAATGCCATGCATTCTGACACCTTCACCATCTTCCCTGATATGCCAGAGACCGCTTTCCCCATAAAGCCACAGTCGATCGCCATTGGCTGTTGGTATGCCTCGGTGGTAGCCCTTGATGGCGGGCTGCAACAAGCGCCAACCTCCGTCAACCAATTGCTCCAACCCGTTGTCCGTGATAGCCAACCAACTCTCGCCCAAAGGCATGGACGCTGAGACCATGCCATCACGCAGGGCCATCCACTGTCCAGCCACATTGCGCATCCAAAGTCCTTCCGCTGAAGATAGCATCAAAGCACCATGAGCCATGGTGAGCTGGTAGGCTTGATTCATGCCTTCGATGGGTTCTTCCTGCCACGTTGTGCCAAGAATTTGCCTTCTGTACACCCCTTGAGGGCTCAAAGCAAAGACCTCACCCATGCCGCTGTTGACAATGTCAATACAAGGACCAAAAGTCCATGAACTGTCGTTGAGAAAGGCTGAGCCTTCCCTTGTTATTATGCCTTGATCTGAGCCAATCCACACATCCCCATTAGGAAATACCTCAATGCAGGCATCATAACGTGGAACCGTTTGATCTGCCCAATCCATCCGGGTCATTTGTTGGCCATCATGGCGATAAATACCCTGACTGGCAGTGCTCATCCAGACGCGACCCATGTCATCCAGGGCCATGTCTGTCACTTGCAAACCTTGACCACTGACAGAGGTTGGCAAGGATTCTGCTCGAAGTCCAAATGTGATGGCCTGACCTGACAAATCAGGCAGATTCATCAGGGTGAGCAAGGCAATGGCAGGTAACAGGGCTGATCGCATAGGGGATGCAAGGTCGGACATTTCGTGGCAAGCTCAGCGCATCATAAATGATTCCTGACAGCTGTGAATCTATGCATTGCAACTCCTTTGCAGCATGTCAATCTCACCCTGGACCACATGCCGCATGCTCTCTTTGCTCTGTTTACCTGTCGGCTTGTTCGCACAACCGCGCATGGATCCCAACCTACTCTGCAATCCCATCAAAGGATGGGCAATAACGGGCAGCCACATGGGCTACCCGCCGGGCATACAAAACCTTCGTGTAAGCTGGCAAGGAGAAGCCATGGATACTTACCTCGGTGCCATGGCCTTGACCAACCAATGGCAAGCAGGCATTGCCAGCCAGGTGCAACTCACGGCCGACCAACAACTGACCGTGGGGCTTCATTGGTATGCGCAAGCACTGCATTTACACAGCCACTGGGTTCTGAAAAGCAAGCAGGTCACCTGGCATGCACAGTGGTTGACGCGGGGCAAGATGAACCACGCATCCTTGACCAGCATCAGCAGGATGCCCTCTGGATGGCGAGTCATCATTGCATCAGCCATTCAAGCCAACCAACAAGGCCTTTGGACCGTCGGTGTCGCCAGCGACGATGGGCCCTTGCTGGGCTTGTACGGCTCGTCCAATGGGCAATGGGTCAGCGCATGGCAATGGGACGCATGGCGACTGGACATTGGCTTTTCCTTTTGGGGGCCATGGTCTTCTGTGGACTACCTGCCAGGGCTCAACAACACAAGCAAGCGAGTCCCCTGAGTGAAGCCTGCTTCCAGCGTTACATTCAACTCCACCCTAACCACCACTTCAACCAAAGGGACTCCGTGGAGGCCCTTTTAACATCCTGGCAAGATCAGCCCTTGTACATCGGCGCTTGGCCCATCGATCGCTACGTAGACATTCCCTTCCTTTCTCCCTGGTCCGCCTTCAAGCTGGGGGCATTTGTTGCACAAATGGGCCTACCAACTGACGCCCTCGCATGGCTTGCCATGGAGATGGACAGCTTAGAAATCGCTGGCATGCAGGGCCTTTTTAGCACAACCAGGGGGCGGCGTGAGTTCGAAAACCCAAGCCATCGCCTCATCGGCTGTTCTTGGTCAACTGCATCAGGCTTATTGCCACTGATTGCTTACGATACTTGGCGAATAGGTCGCCAATTGCAATGGCCTGGCCTTGTCAGACTGGGCCCTGATGCATCCTTTGCACTTCATGCTGACCCATGGGTCTTTTCACGCAGCACCCATGGCGTCCTACATGCCGCATGGTCCAATCAGACCAATACCTGGGGCCTGTTTCATGGCTTAGAACAAATAGGCTGGCAGCATCAATTGCGCAACCAAACATTCATCCTCAGCCATTGGGGCGACAAACAAGGGCTGGCAGGAGGGCAGCTCACCGTTTTGCTTCGAGGCCCCTTGCTCTTCAGACTTGCTGGGGAGCGGCCGCATATTAGCCTGCCATTGATCGACAGCCCCTGGCGCAGAACGCAACGACCGGGCATGGATCTGACAATCCCCTATTGGGGTGGTGACCTTCAGCTGTGGCATCGACCTGGACGCGGAGGCATTCGATGGCAAAGTCAAAGGCTCAACCTGCAATGGCAGCAATCTGAAGGCCAGCAAAGTCTGAGCCTCCAAAACCTTCACCCAGATGGCAGCGCACAAATCATACTTGGGGACCTATCCGGTGCTTCCCTAGCATTGCACAGGCATTGGTCCGCGTGGAGACTGCAAAGTGCAGCTGGGTATTTGAGTGGGCATGCCAGCAAAATGTGGCATGGGGATCCCTTGGGAATGCGGTCAGCTGGTTACTACCTGCAAATAGGCTTGACACATCAAGGCTTGATCAAAGGCAAAATAGTGGCTCGATTCAGGCCCAGCGGATGGTCTGGACGGCTGGTTATTCAAGTGGACTTGAACAAGGCCTTCCATTCAGACCAAAAATCAGGAAAGCTCTTACTCACTGATGACTCGCCCGTGATTTGAAGGGGTTGAACCAAGGACATCAAGGCCCATGCAAAGGCCATGCGATGGTCGCCCGACGCATCCACAGACAAGCTCTGATCGGACGGCTGCCACTCCCTGGCATCCAAAGCAATGGTTTCAATTCCCACATCAGCCATCACATTGAGTTGCTTTAACGCATCCTTCAAGGCCCTCATGCGGTCAATTTCTTTGCCCATCAAGGTTGACAAGCCTGAGAACTGCGCCTCCACCCCCAATGCCACCGAGGCCATCACCAAAGGCTGTGCAAGATCTGGTTGCTCGCGCAAATCCAAGTCCCACAGCATCTGTGGCTTGCCAGGGTGTATCACCAAGCTGTTTGATTCTTGGGTTACTCGGAAACCAAGCATCAGTCCCCAATCAATCCATGCAGCATCCCCCTGCAGGCTGTCTGCATTTAGGTTCAAGCGCAATGTCTTGCCCTCAATCACTGCTGCTAAGGCAAAAACAATGGCTGAACTCCAATCGGGTTCAGGCGGCCAAGTTTCAGGATTCACCCATTGCGACATCTGCACGTAAGGCAAGCTCACCATGTCGCTCATGTCAGGTAAAATCAAGGGCTCAGCCATCCGCGGCTCAATCAAGAGCAAAGCCGAGGCAAATTGTGATGACACATTCATGGCCATGTCTATGTGCCCACCAGACAGCGGTTGGCCTGCAATTTGCCAGCCATGATCGACACGATGCAGGCTAGCACCCATTTGCTTCAATGCACTGACTAAGGGTTCAATGGGACGCCGCAACAGACGCTGACTACCGGTCAATAAGATGTGCTTACCTGGCATGGAAGCCCAATAAGCCATCCCAAACCTGAATGCGGTGCCAGCCTCCCCAGCTTGAGCCACCTCTGTGGCTGTCAAGACCCTGTGCATGGCTTGTATATCCTCCGACCAGCTCTTATCAGGCGCTGGCAATGGCATGGCCATCACAGCGCGTTTGACCATGATTCTGTTAGCTAAGCTCTTTGACCACGGTAACTTAGGATGCCACATGATGTGCTATGACTGAGTGAACATCCTTTGCTTGAACCTCTGTCATAGCAATGCCTTTACCAATGCCAACTGAAAGGGAAAGCATCACCTTGGATTTTGATCGTTTTTTATCAGACTGCAGCGCCTCCCACAACCCCTCCGTGAAGGTGCAGCGTGGCCAGTGTCGATCAAGCACTGCATGAATGGCCGCCACATCATCGGGATCAATCAATGCAAGATTTTCAGCCATAGCAACCTCCATCCATAGGCCTGATGCCACAGCATCACCGTGTGAAACCTGGCCCTGAGAAACCGTTTCTATGGCATGTGCCAAGCCATGACCAAGGTTCAAAGCTTTGCGGGAATCGCTGTTTTCAAATGGGTCAGCCGTGACCGCTTGGATCTTAACCTGAGCCGCCATGTCGATCATTGATCCACTGTCGCGCAAATGCGTTAGGCCTTGCACAGCCTCCCAAAGTTCTCCACCGGACAGGATGGCATGTTTGACCACCTCAGCAAAGCCCGCCCTGAATTGCTCATCAGGCAAGGTGCTTAGAAACCCAGGCCAAATGGCCACATAGACCGATTCAAGAAAGCAGCCTGCTAAATTTTTCACGCCAAAGACATTGACACCATGCTTGCCACCAATGCCTGCGTCCACCATGCCTAACAAGCTGGTAGGAATGCTTACATGGGCGATGCCACGCATGAAGGTAGAAGCTAACATGCCACCCAAATCCGTGACCACACCGCCACCCAGGGAAATCAACAAAGACTGTCTGTCTGCCCCCGTTTCTAACAGAGACATCCAGCATTGCTCAACGATGGCCATGCTTTTCGTTTCCTCACCAGGATCAACCTCCAACACCTCACATTGAGCCAGCGCAGGAACTTGTGACATCAGCTCTGGCAAGCAATGCGTCAATGTGTTGCTGTCAACCAAGACATGCACCGTTGAAAAGGGTTCATCCAATTGATCCAGCCATTGCTGAAAATCAGCCAAGACATGCTCGCCCAACCTGACAGGCCCGAAGAAGAAATTGTCCCATTGCATGGCACAAAGTTGCCACTTTTTGGAAGGGCAGCGCAGTATATTTGAACCAAGTATTTTTCAGCATGGCCTTGGATTTTCAAAACACCCAGATAGCCTTCGCCTCCAAACGAAGCAATGACCTCCGGCAAAGCGCCCTTTTGTTCCGATTAATGGCCAGCCCAAAATTGGTGGCATTGAGCCAACAACTCACCCGCTTCGCTTTCTGGCTTCACCTACCCGTTAATGGGCTGATCAAATCCACTGTTTTCAAACAGTTCTGTGGCGGGGAATCTGTGACCAGCTCCATCCCCGCGGCAAGGGTCTTGTGGCAACAAGGTATCGGCGCCATTCTAGATTATTCCGTGGAGGGTCAAGAAAGCGAAACGGCTTTTGAAGCATCAGCAAACACCATCATGGAGACCATTCAATTGGCTGCCGTGGAAGAAGGTGTGCCCTTGTCTGTGTTTAAAATGACAGGCTTAGCCAGCGCAGATTTGCTGTGCAAGATCAGCTCACAAGAGGCCCTCAATGCAAAGGAAACCCAGCAATGGCAAGCAGTCAAGGAACGCGTGAATCGCATCACACAACTGGCTGAAGATCTGGATGTCCCCTTGATGGTCGATGCAGAAGAGTCCTGGATTCAGGATGCCATTGATCAATTGGTGCATGAAGCTATGAAGGCTCACAACCAAAACAAGGTCATCATTATGAACACCATACAATGCTACCGAATGGGCCGCGTGGAGTACCTCAAACAAGCCCTTGAGCAAGCAACCCAGGACGGTATCCATTACGGGGTGAAGTTGGTGCGGGGTGCCTACATGGAAAAGGAACGGGAACGAGCCAAATCCATGGGATACCCTTCCCCTATTCAGCCAGACAAAGCTGGATCTGACAAAGAGTTCAATGACTGCACACAAGTCATGCTTGATGCAATTGGCACCGCAATGGAACCGGGAAAGGCCGCCTTGGTGATTGCCTCACACAATGAATCAAGCAACGCAATGGGCGTGCAAAGCTTGGAAGATCGTGGGTGGAAACCTGGCCAGGCACCTGTTTGGTTTGCTCAGCTCTATGGCATGAGTGACCACCTCAGCTTCAATTTGGCTGCGGCCCATCACCCAGTGGTCAAGTACCTGCCTTTTGGTCCCGTGAAAAAAGTGATGCCCTACCTTTTTCGACGGGCAGAAGAAAACACCAGCATCAAGGGCCAAACAGGCCGTGAGCTGCAGTTGATTCAACAAGAATTACGGCGTCGATCAATCGACAAGTCCTAGCTCTAACATGACCACAGAGTCACCCCTGACCTCAAACAAGGCATCCATGGGTTCATCCTGCCATGTGAGCTCAATGCGGTACCTGGGGTAAGCCACGTCATGCCTTGTGCTGGTGAGCGATTTAGAAAAATCCACATCGCCACGCAACAAAAAAGCGCCCAACAGATTGCTATCACCCTGGTAGTTTACTTGCCAAGTTGACAAGGCTTCACCTTCTGCATGCCAAGATTTGCGATGCAGGTCAGCCAATACCCGTTGATTGGGGAAATAGGTGCACTGAATATCTCTATCTCCAAAGAAAAAGTACGAGATAGCGATTCCAAGCACCAAGCCAACAGCGTAGCGGGTGAATCGTTCAAAAAATGTTGTCATACCAGGAGACTCAAGGGTGTTGAAGGGAGGTTAAATCGGTCTGCCATGTCCTGGTCTGTAAGGGTTCCATGAAAGGCATAGACTGAAGGTCGAAGGTTGTCACTGAGCCGAAGTGCTTGACCCAAGCCCCCCATGTTAGCAATCTCATGGCAGAGCGGTGAAGTCAAGTTGTTCAAGGCAAAGGAAGCGGTCCGGGCTACCCGAGAGGTGATGTTTGGCACACAAAAGTGCACCACTTGGTGGCGGGTATACACGGGCGCATCCCAGGTGGTCACTTCTGAGGTTTCAAAGCATCCACCGTGATCGATACTGATGTCCACGATGAGGGATCGGGGTTTCATTTGCATGACCATGTCCTCAGACACAACAACCGGGGTTCTTCCCTGAATAGGTCGCAGGGATGCAATGGCTACATCACAGCGCTCAAGGGCTTTTGCGAGGATTTGTGGCTGCAAAGTGCAGGTGTAAATTCCATGCCCGACTTGATCGGTCAAGGCCTTAATTCGTGACAACGATGCATCAAACACCTTGACCGATGCCCCCATGGCTGTCGCCAATTTAGCGGCAACGGTTCCCACTGTACCCGCACCAATGATGACCACGTCTGTTGGTGGCACGCCTGTGATACCTCCCATGACATAGCCCTTGCCATCAGACCAGGTTGAGAGGTACTCCATGGCCACAGTGATGGCCTGATTGCCTGCAATTTCAGCCATGCTCCGGATGAATGGGGCTCTGCCCTGTTCATCCTTGATGCCGCCATAGGAAATAGCTGTCATCTGCTTGTCTACCATGGCTTGTAAGTAGGCCTTGGTGAGCATGTTTGGCTGCAGCACAGAGAAAAGAATTTGCTTACCTGGCATTAGGCTCAACTCATCTTTTGATGGGGGCTCAACCTTGAGCAACATAGGGCATTGAAAGACCGTTTGCCGGTCATCTGCAATCTGTGCGCCAGCCTCTGAATAGGCATGATCGCTGTACCTCGCTGCCATGCCTGCTCCCCGTTCCACAATCAATTCATGACCCTGTGACACAAGCATGTGAACACCTTCCGGGGTGATGGCTACTCGATTTTCAGCCAATGACGTCTCCAAGGGAACGCCAATTTTCATGGAATGGTAAGACTGTTTGGTCAACAATCGCTCTTCTTGGGTTGCGTATGTGGGGTCTACTTGCATGCTCATGATTGGCTAAGGGTCACCTGTCTCGCGCCATCCTCTAGGACGACAATGGACACAGTAACCACGTTTTCAGGCATCAAGGTCGGGATTTTCTCCGACCATTCCATCCAACAGGGCTGTCCTGATGCAAAATAATCAGACAAACCCAGATTTTCAGCTTCAGATTCGTTGTCCAATCGGTAAAAGTCAAAGTGATGTACAATGCCAATGCTTGGAACCACATAATCATGACACAAAGCATACGTTGGACTGGAACCCCGGTCCAAGGAACCTAGGGCTTTCAACCAATGGGTGATAGCCGTTGTCTTTCCCGCTCCCATTTCACCTTCGATGGCAACCAGACCATGCAATGAATCAGATAGACGCATTGCCCACCCTTCCCATTCGCTGGGGTCATGCATCAAACTAACATCAAGTACTTGGCTCATGGAGCGAAATTAGTCCAGAAGTTGTGGTTTGCCGATTTGAGTTAACCCTTAGGGACCAAATGCGCCAAGGGTATCATCAATTCCTCCATGGAGATGCCACCATGTTGATAGGAACCAGCAAATTGCCCTGCGTAGCGATGGAATTGATTGGGGTAAACAAAGAAATCTGTACCCCCAGCAAAAATGATTTGATCGCCCAAAGCGACACTGGGTAGGCCTATGCTTTCCGGTTTCACTGCCAAGGGAACCTCCTTGTCCTTGAATTGCAAACCACGTCCCACCTTGTAACGCATGTTTGCACTGATTTCCTTAGGGCCTTTCACCTGGATGGCCTTGTCAACAGACAACGTTCCATGATCGGTGGTGACAATGAGTTCATAACCCTCATCGGCCAGTGCATTGACCCAGTGCCGCAGTGGTGAGTTTTTCCACCAACCATAGGTCAAGGCTTTGAATCCCCGGTCATCGGTGGCCAAATCTTTGACAATGCTCTGGTCTGTCTTTGCATGGGAGATGCGATCCACAAAATTGACCACCAAACCAACCAAGGATTTACCCTTGACCTGATGCCACTGGTCCACCCATTGCTTTTCTGCTTGTGCATTACTCAACTTGCCATAGGCTGGTTTGCTCAGTCCTTTGCGGCTTGCCCAATCTTGAAAAAACAGGGCCTCATGCGCATTGCGGCCAGGCTTTGTATCCAATACATCCTTCACCCATTTGTCTGGGTATCGCTTAGCAATGTCAGCCGGCAACATGCCTGCAAACATGGCATTGCGTGCATACTGAGTGGCAGTTGGCAGCATGCTAGACACCACCATTTGCTCTTTCACCCGGAAAGAATCGGTAAAAAATGGTTGGATGTCATGCCAATGGTCCAAGCGCAAATTGTCAATGACCAGCAGCACCACCTTCCGTCCTTCGTGAAGCAGGGGTGACACATAGCGATCTAAAATCTGGTGGCTGAAGTCACAAGGGGCATCCTGACTGGTGATCCACTGAGGGTAATTCTTTGCATAGAATCGAATGAATAATCGGTTGGCTTCCTCCTTTTGGTAGGTAAGCATGGGTCGCATGGACTCCGCATCACTGCCCTCAAGTCGGCGTTCCCAATCGATCCATTCCTGGTAAATGGCCTGCCAATCATCCCATGAGTCAGCTGTGGAAATTTTCTCCGTCAACGCTGCAAAGGATGCGCGGTAGGTTTCCACGCTGCGCCCCTCAATCAATCGCTTCCTCCCTAATACGCGCGTCAATGACGCCAGGACTTGCCTTGGCTGGACGGGCTTAAGCAGGTAATCTGCAATGGCTTCACCAATGGCGTCCTCCATTACACCATCTTCCTCACTTTTGGTGATCATGATAATGGGTACATTGGGTGCCTTGCGGTGCATGATTGGCAAGCAATCCAAGCCTGTTTGACCAGGCATGTGCTCATCGAGCAAAATGCAATCAAAGGGTTGGCCATCCATGAGTTCAATGGCCTCTGCACCGCTCGAAGCCGTGGTTACATGGTAACCCTTTCCCTCCAAGACCATCACATGTGGCTTAAAGCTTGCTATTTCATCATCTACCCAAAGAATCTTTCCTTGCTCCATATTGGCTTTGCTTACCTTTGTCATTCAATTATTGGCCATGATTACCCAGACCAACAAGTTCAAACTATTCAACGACCCAATCTATGGTTTCATTGCCATACCATCTGCATTGGTCTTTGATCTTATTGAACATCCAACTTTTCAGCGCCTTCGTCGCATCAGCCAATTAGGGCTGAGCAGCTTGGTTTACGCTGGTGCTAATCACACCAGATTCCATCACGCCTTGGGTTCGATGCATCTGATGCAACGTGCTATCCATGTGTTACAAAGCAAGGGTCATGCCATTTCTGGTACAGAAGCAGAAGCCGTTTTTGTGGCCATCCTGTTGCATGACATCGGCCATGGGCCCTTTTCCCATGCCCTAGAGAACAGTTTGGTTGACAATGTGTCCCATGAAAGCATATCAACCATGCTGATGGCTAAACTCAACAAGGACTTTGGTGGCAAGCTTGACATGGCCATTGACATCTTTCGAGACAAGCACCCCAAACGTTTTCTCCATCAGCTGATCTCCTCGCAGCTAGACATGGACCGGCTGGACTACCTCAAACGGGACGCCTTCTACACGGGTGTTGTGGAAGGGGTTATCAACTCAGAGCGGTTACTTGCCATGCTCAATGTGGCAAACAATGAATTGGTGATGGAGCAAAAGGGCATCACATCCATTGAGAAATTCCTTGTCAGCCGCAGCCTAATGTACTGGCAAGTCTACATGCACAAGACTGTCCTCTCTGCGGAGTACATGCTAGCCCAAGTGCTCAAACGGGCCAATGAACTGGCTCAAAGTGGCACGGAACTCTTTGCTGGCAAATCCTTGGCCTTCTTTCTGGCCCACCGACCCAACAAGCAAGACTTCATGGACAACCCTGAGGTTCTGGAGGCCTTCACCCTGTTAGATGACGCAGACATCACGGGGGCCATGAAGCAATGGATGCATTTCGACGACCCAGTATTGAGCCAACTCTGCACCCGACTCATCAACCGTCAGCTGTTCCAATTACGCTTCCTTGAGCAGGATGTCAGTGAACAGCAACGGAGCTATTTGGCAACAAGTATCCACAAGGCTCATGGCATTCCCATGGATCTCACAGCGCAATTCATGCTGGAGGGTGTCGCCAGCAATGCCACCTACAGGTCTGACTCACAGGAGATAAAGATTCTTAAACGCGATGGTGAGGTGATTCCTTTAACCAAGGCATCAGAAATCCTTCCGATCAGCGTTTATACCCATACAATCATCCGACCCTTCATTTGTTGGCCAAAAAATATTCCATGGAAGGACTGAATATCAGTACATTTTCCGAAATCAGTTTGACTCAACTGACCAATTGCCTGGGTATTCCATGCCCTGAAAATCAGGAGGGGCTCATCATCAATGCAGCCTGTGGGATCGGTCATGGACGACCTGGCTCAGTGACGTTTTTGGCGCAGGAAAAGTACCAACGGCTGGTGAAGAACTCCAAGGCTTCTGTCTTGATCACTGATCACGGCAAAGGCAAGGGCTTTCCTGGGCTGGTCTTGCATGTGCCAAACGCCTATGTGGCGTGGGCTCAATGCCTTGAGCTGGTTGCAAAGGATTTCAGTCCATGGCTGTCTGGGATCCATCCAGAAGCCCATGTCCATCCAAGCGCAATCATCGCGCCCAATGCAAGCATTGGCCAAGGCGTAACCATTGAAGACCATGTAGTGATTCATCCAGGCGTCGTTGTCTACCCTCATTGCCATATTGGCTCAAACAGCATCCTTCATGCCAATGCAAGCATCGGTGCAGACGGCTTTGGTTTTGCGCCAGATCCAAGCGCCAAACAGCTCTGGCACAAGATCCCTCACATTGGCGGGGTGCACATTGGTCGCCATGTAGAAATCGGCGCAAACACATGCATTGACCGAGCCGTCGTTGGACAAACTGTGATTGGGGAAGGGACAAAAATTGACAACCTCTGCCAGATTGGTCACAACGTCATCCTTGGAGAGCAATGCATCATTGCAGCACAAGTAGCCATCGCTGGCTCAGCCAGAATTGGTGACGGGGTTAGAATTGGTGGCCAGTCAGGGATTGTAGGCCACATCAATATTGGCAATAATGTCAGTATTGGCGGGGGTTCTGGCGTGACCAAATCGATTGGTGACGGGCAATCTGTCATGGGCTATCCCGCATTGCCTGTTGAAGAATTTAGACGGAACTTCGCAGCCTCAAAAACTCGGCAAGCAAAGTGACCCAAAACCAACTCCAAAAACCTTTGACACTCAGAGGTCATGGCATCCATAGCGGACAGCCATGCAAGCTGACAATATCCCCAGGAGAGGTGGGTTCTGGGTATGTTTTTCAGCGCTTAGACCTTGAGGGGCAGCCGGACTTTTCTCCCAGCGCCAAAGATGTGGTTGCCACAGATCGTCGAACAAGACTCTCAAACGGCACCTTCACCATTGACACGACAGAGCATTTGCTCGCAGCCTTGATAACATCTGGCATCTTGGATGCTCATGTCGCCATGGATGCATCAGAAGTGCCCATTTTGGATGGCAGTGCAAAGCCCTGGATTGAAGCCATTGAGGATGCAGGCCTTCAAGCTATGGGCGACATGCCTATGCTGAAACTGCCCCATGCTATCCGGGTAGAAGATGAAACAACTGGCGCATGGGCAGAGGCCGTCCCAAGCCGGCAACCCACGGTGCAATGCACTCTCAGTGACAACCTAGCCTGTGTTGGCCCTTTGCATGCCCAATGGAAATGGTCATCTGACGCAAGCTTTATATCAAGCATCGGTCAGGCCAGAACATTCACCATGTCAAGCCAATTGATCAAATTGGCAGAGCGCGGATTACTCCAAGGTGCTAACAAAGATGCCGGTGTCGTCATCATTGACAAGTCGCTCAATGCGAGCTCATGGAGCCAGCTCAATGACTTGTTCCATGTCACCTGCGAACATTCAGAAGCCCTTGGCGCACACCCATTAACCCCATTGCGCATGGACAATGAGCCTTCTGCCCATAAACTATTAGACATGATAGGCGATCTAGCGCTTGTCGGACAACCAGTTAGCGCGGATATCCGTACTTTTAGACCCGGTCACCACATCAACACCAAACTTGCACTCAAGATCATGGATACAGTGAAAGCTTTCAAGAACATACCTATCTACGACATCACGGAAGAACCACTGATGGATGTCACTGCCATTCAGAATATCATTCCCCATCGCCCGCCATTCTTGTTGATTGACAGAATCATCAAGCAAAGCGCTTTGGAGATTGTCGGCATCAAGGCCGTGACAATAAATGAGCAATTTTTTCAAGGTCACTTCCCAGGAACCCCAGTGATGCCTGGCGTTCTGCAACTTGAAGCCATGGCACAAGTTGGCGGCATTCTTGCCTTGTCCACCGTGCCTGACCCAGAGAACTACCTCACCTATTTTTTGAAAATGGACAAGGTGAAATTCAGGAACAAGGTGACTCCTGGCGACACCCTTATCTTCCATTTGGTATTTGAAGGCCCCGTTCGCCGAGGCATTGTGGTCATGCATGGCAAGGCCTACGTTGGCAACAAAATAGCTTGCGAAGGCATATTCACCGCCATGATCACCAAGGATAAGTAAGCCTATGCTCCAAATATCCCCCCTTGCTTCTGTGCATCCTGATGCGCAATTAGCCAGCGATGTTACCATCGATGCCTTTGCTGTCATTGAAAAAGATGTCCACATTGGTCAAGGTTCATGGATAGCTAGCCATGCCACTGTTCTCAATGGCACCCGCATGGGCGACTGTTGCCAGGTATTCCATGGCGCAGTGGTTGGCGGCATTCCCCAGGATCTTAAATTTGAAGGTGAGGACAGCCAGCTACTCATTGGCAATCATGTAGTCATTCGAGAATACGCCACCCTCAATCGAGGAACCAAAGCCTATGGCAAAACGGAAATTGGTGACCATAGCTTAATCATGGCCTATGCACATGTTGCCCATGATTGCATCATTGGAGAGCACGTCATTCTTGTCAACTCCGTGTCCCTTGCAGGGCATGTAGTCATTGGTGATTGGAGCATCTTAGGTGGCCTTTCAGCCGTGCATCAGTTTGTCCATATTGGCAAGCATGTCATGGTTGGCGGCGGATCCATGGTTAGACAGGACATCCCACCATTCATCACAGTAGCCAGAACCCCGCTTGCATTTGACGGGGTCAACTCCATTGGTCTGAAGCGGAGAGGTTTCAGCCATGAACGCATTGAGCGCATTCAATCAACCTACCGATTGCTGTACCAATCTGGACGCAATGTCACTCAGGCAAAGGAGGCCCTGAAAGACAACAAAGACCCAGACAGCCAGGCCATCCTGGATTTTATTGCAAAATCTGAACGTGGCATTTTGCTCAAATCCTGAGTCATGGCCCTTCAGCTATCTAACTTAAGTAAGACTTTTGGCAGCCAACAAGTGATTCCACCACTTGTTATGTCATTCTTACCAGGGGATCGCGTGGCCATACTTGGCAGCAATGGGTCTGGAAAAAGCACACTGATTCAACTCCTTGCAGGCAATATCCAGGCTAGCACCGGCAGCTTTCTGCTCAACGGCGTTGACCCTGTCATCAGCCATACCGGCCCAGAAGTCGACCTACTTGACATGCTCACGGTGCAAGAAGCCTTGGATTTTCATGAAAAATTAAGGCCAATGCGACACTTCGTTAGCTTCAAAAACTTGGACTTGCCTTCCTCTGCTCAACACAAACGAATCAAGCAACTTTCCAGTGGCATGAAGCAGCGGGTCAAGCTGGCATTAGCTATTTGGACAGAAGCTGATGTACTTTTGTTGGATGAGCCCTGCAGTCATTTAGATGCTGCCGGAATGGTTTGGTACAATGAACAACTGTTCAATAACCTTGCTGCCACACCTCGGCACACCCATCGCATCGCCCTCATTGCTTCCAATCACCACCCAGAGGAAGTAAAGCATTGCCAGCGTGCAATCAATCCAGCGGGAGAGAATGTAACTTTACCCGGTTCCAATACCCATACACCGAACAACTAACACAACAGCAATGGCTTCAACATCAGACATCAAAAATGGCATGTGCATACACTTCAACCATGCGCCCTACCAAATCATGGAATTTCTCCACGTAAAGCCCGGCAAAGGCGCTGCCTTTGTTCGGACCAAACTTCGAAATCTCAATGATCGTCGCGTTCTTGAGCACACATTCCCCTCTGGCACCAAGCTGGAAGAGGTCAACATTGAAATCAGAACTTACCAGTACCTATACAACGATGGCTCTGATTACCATTTCATGAATGTGCAAACCTTTGAGCAAATCCCTATGGCTGAGGCATTGATTAATGCCCCCAAGCTCTTGAAGGATGGCATGGAGTGCAAGGTGATGTTCCACGTAGAGGAGGACCGTCCCATGAGTGTGGATCTACCTAAAGCCGTCAGCCTTGAAGTCACCTACACAGAGCCAGGCCTGAAAGGCGATACAGCCACCAACACAAACAAACTTGCGACTGTTGAAACTGGCGCTGAAATCAAGGTGCCTTTGTTCATCAACACCGGTGATTCAATCGTTGTCCTTACTGCTGATGGCAGCTACAAGGAGCGCGCAAAGAAGTAAAGCAACTCACGATTAAAAAAAAGCCCTCCAATGGAGGGCTTTTTTTTAAGCAAAACTTCAATGGCATAAGCCATCCCCCACCCTCGGGTTTTATTGCGGGCAACAGCAAGACAAAAAACTAAAGCAATAAAAAAGCCGCCCCTTTCGGGGCGGCTTCAAAGTCAATAGACTAGCATGATTAGTTCACGTCCCAAAAGATGGGAGAGGTGTCATCATCGTTACCACCGCGAGCGGCTTCAACATTGCTAGTATTCAATGAGTACTCGTCGATGCCGTAAGACATGCGCAAAGGCGTCACACGCTGAGCTGCATCAGCAATGTTCATTGCAGGTGCATCATACATGCGCTGCGTTGACCAAGCTTCGTTACCACGTGAGTACATAGCAAGCCACTTCTGTGTACCAAGAATTGTTTTCCAATTCGCAGCATCATAAGTAACACCTGTCTGTGCCAAGTAGGTCGCAGCATCAGTAGCCGTTCCACCCCAAGAAAGAATAGATTCAGCAACAGCCGCATCGTACAAAGAAGCAGCAGTCAAGCCACCAACAGACCAACCGCGAGAAGCAGCATCAGCAAGCAAGAATCCAACCTCTACATTGTCAATAAACATTGCAGGACGCGAAGCGTTCTCCAAAGCAGTGCCAGGTTGAGAGTGCAAGTTGTAAGACGACTGTAAACCGTAAGGAGCACCAATGACAGAATCATTAGAAAGGTTCTTAAAGTAAGCAGAACGACGTGGATCAGCATACATGTTCATCACATCAGCAATGGTGTTTGCAGCAATGAAGTCTTTACGACCAGACTGTACCAATGCATCCCAGTAAGGATTGGTGTGAGGAGGCGATGATGTGTAGTTCAACGCAGCTGACTCAGAAGCAAGAGTGATAACACCCGCACCGATTGCAGCCTCAGCTCCTGCCTGAGCAGTAGTTGGACTGACATCAGCCATGCGAATAGATAACCTCAGACCCAAGGAAGCAGCAAACTTTGCCCATCCAGCACTTGAACCACCATAAAGGAGGTCATAAGAACCGAGACCATTGTCGCTGCCTGCCATCAATACGCCAGTACTTGTAACTAAACGGTCGCCTAGGTTACCATAGATAGTTGCAGCACCGTCATACGCTGGAGCCAAGCTCTCACCAATTGCCTCACTGTAAGGCACATCGCCAAACACGTCAACAAGCGTTGAGTAAGCATACACCTCAAGGACATCAATAACAGCAAGTTGCTGTGCCTTGGTTGCTGCATCAAGCTGCTTATCAGCATTGATGATTGCTTTAGCATCGCTCAAATCACGCAATACCGTCGCGTACATAGCGTCATAGGTGTTGCCGTTCACGTCGCGGTTATTGTAATCAAAGTTAGACTCGTCCACATAGGTCGTTTGCGTCCAGTGCTGAGACCACAAGGTGAAGTTGTTTACGTTCACGTTCACAGTGCTCAAGTAATCCATCATGGATACTGTCGCATTGGCAACCAACGTACCTGCAGGAACCGTTTCGGGCGCCTTGGTGTTTTGGTTGAGGCTAGTTAGATCACCGCAAGAGGCGACCATCAGGGCGGCTGAAGCCGCAATTAGAATTTTTTTCATCTTTCTTTTAGATTAAAATTTAATATTAACATTCCAACCTATCTGGCGAACTGCCGGCCACGCACCTGACTGGTAACCTTGGATGTTACCCGCAGACAGACCCGCTTCTGGGTCAGTGTATGGAGCATTCTTCCAAAGAATAGCCAAATTGCGACCTGACAAACCTATATCCAGACCCTGGATGCCATAGGAAGCGATCATATCAGAAGGCACAGAGTAAGACAAGCTCACTTCACGAAGCTTCAAGTAAGAAGCGTCATAAACGTGCAGGTCCTTAGGAGCTCTGGCCCAACCAAATGCGTTAGCGTAGTAGTGCATGTCGGCGTAGTAGTCACCTGGAACGAAGCCAGATGGATTGCCATCAGCGTCAACGGTTGCACCGTCCCAGTAAGCAACATCTGTCACTTTCACGCCACCACCGTCGGCGGCCAAGTCACGAACGGAGTTACCCAAATCGTTAGTGCCCGCAGTGATGTCATAGATACCTGTTCCGAAGCCGTAGTAAGTGTCCAGTGAGAAGAAGTTACCACCCATGCGCATGTCAAGCAAAGCACTAGCAGTGAAGTTTCCGAAGCGGAAGCTGTTATTCAAGCCAGCCATCCAATCAGGGTTGATGTTGCCAATGACATCCTTATCGCCACGTAGGTAGCGAACGCCACCGTATGAACCTGGCATGTCATAAACCACACGACGACCTGCGTCATCGTACACGTTGGCTACACCGTAGATGTTACCGTAAGCCTGACCTGGGCGAGCCTCAATCGTGATGCCACCCTGAACAGAAGCCAATTGCAATGACTCAAGGTCACCATACAATGACTCAACCATGTTCGTGTTCTTGGTCCAGTTCAAGTTCATGTTCCACTCGAAATCATCGGTGCGGACAGGCGTTGCAGAAAGGCTCAATTCAATACCCTTGTTATTGATTACGCCAGCATTCACATACTTGTAGATGGAACCTGTAGAAGAAGACACCTTGGTAGGCATGATCTGGTTCGAAGACGTCTGGTCATATAAAGACACATCCAATCCAACACGGTTGTTGAAGAACATCATCTCCACGCCAACTTCCGTTGAATTGGTAACCTCAGGAAGCAAGTTTGCATTGTTGTCTGTGCTTGGAGCAGAAGCTAGAGATGTACTACCAAATGCTGTGCCCATGTTGTATGAGTTCAACAACGCCTGTGCAGGAGCATCAGAACCAACTTGAGCAGTGTTGAAGCGAAGCTTACCAAAGCTGATCGCATCCACATCAATCAATTCTGAGAATATCAAGCTTAACGTAGCAGATGGGTAGAAATACGTGTTGTTCGCAGCAGGAAGCGTTGAAGATTTGTCCTGACGGCCAGTTAGATCAACATACAAGAAGTTCTTGTAACCAACTGACGCACGAGCGAAGAAGCCATCTACACCAACAGTGTAAGCAGATTCATAAGGCGCATCCGGTGTGCTTGCTGAGTTGCTCAAGGCGTAAACACCAGGTACAACCAAGCCACCATTGGTAGCTGCAGAAATGTAATCAACTGACGTGCGACGAGAGTTAGCACCCAAGTTACCGTTGAAGCTGATGTCGTCAGTGAGCTGCTTGTTGGCAGTTAGTACCAAGTCCAAGTTGCTCTCAGTGAAACTGCGATTCTTGCGGCCGTAGCGTGAAAGATCAACAGAAGTAACAGCAACGCGCTCTTCTTGCATCTCAGAATAGGTGTCAACACTGGCTCGAGCTAGAACGCTCAACCAATCATTGATCTCATAGGTAGCTGCGACATTACCGATCAAACGATTACGAGAATCATTCTGGTAGTTTTCGTAAGCTGAGAAGTAAGCATTGTCAAAGTAGATTGGGCTCGTAGAAGATGAACCAGCGCCGTAACCGTAAGGGTTCCAGGTGATGTTCTTGCCAGTCTGCTCATAGTATTGCTTCAATTTGTCAACGTCCACACCGACATTCCACCACTGGCGGAAAGATTGGTTAGGATTCTTTGAGTCATAGCCTGTACCGTTACGTCCTTTAGCAGCCTGCTGGATGAAGTTGGCTGTGGTTGTCACAGTCAACTTATCTGAAGCATTCAATGAACCATTGAAGGAGAAGTTGTTACGCTGCATTTCTGAACCAGGTGCAATACCTTTAGTATCATACTGTGTCATACCAACACGGAAAGATCCCATGTCGGATCCACCGTCAATAGAAACACTCTTGTTAGTTGTCACTGACTCCTCAAAGAAATCAGAACCGTCAGTGTCAGGGGCAGCGTGAGGCTGTGCCTGATTATATGTCGCTAACTCAGGGTACAAAGACTCCCATGTGTAAACATCGTAGTTTGGATCAAAGCGCAAACCGAAAGAAGCATCCTCAGTCGTTGGAATGGTCGGATCTAAAATGCCATCACCGTCAACGTCATACGCAACAATCTTAGCATCAGTGAAGTAACCGTTCAAGGTGTCAGGACCATAATAAGGACCGTAACCTGCACCGAATTCCTTCTGGTACTTAACATAGGTGTTAGGATCAATCGATCCGCGCATGCTGCCATAGGTGATTGATACACCAAGACCATCACGCTTGGTACCTTTCTTGGTGGTGATCAAAATCACACCATTAGAGGCACGTGAACCATACAAAGCTGTTGCAGCTGCACCTTTCAGTACCGTCACTTTAGCAATGTCTTCTGGGTTAATGTCCATCGCAGCATTTCCGTAATCGTAACCACCACGTCCTGTCTTTTGATTGCCAGTGTTTGTGATTTGATTTGAAATTGGAATGCCGTCAACGACGAACAGGGCCTGGTTGTTCCCTGTCAATGACTTATAACCACGGATAACAACGTTGGCGGACCCGCCCATTGTACCTGATTGTGTGACATTGACACCGGCGATTTTACCGGAAAGACTGGCCATAAAATTGTCCGCTTTGGCGCGTGTGACTTCGTCACCAGCGACTTCCTGGACAGCGTAACCAACGGTCTTCTTCTCTCGCGAGATGCCGAGGGCTGTAACAACGACTTCTTCGAGTTTATCGATTCCGAGGTTATTGGTCTCTACCTCACCAGTCTCACCGCCATTTTGTGCAAATGCACCAAATGAGAAAACGGTCGCCATGGCAAGAGTAATGTATTGAACTCTGCGTTTCATATGTGTTAATGTTATAGTTAAACAGGGGCAAGATATCCTTTTTCCCAGTAAAAACAGGTATTTCTATGTCAATTTTCCTAGATCTCTTAAAACATGAGCATCTAATGCCTGTTTTTCAGGCATTTAAGAGCTTGTAAAAAAAGGGCTCATCACTGCCTGAAACGCCTACTCAGCAAGCTTTTTTGCCGTTTGACTGATCGAAACCAGCATGGCACAGCTTCCAAAAACCAGCACGGCTCCCTCATCCACATCCAAGAAATTATTCAAGAATCCATGGATGAAATAGGTGGCCAACCCCATCAAAGCAACCATCAATAGCCTTTTATCCTTGCCTGCTGCTAGTTGATGGTAGGTTTTTGACCCTTGAGAAAAAACCGTCCATACAAGGGCTAGAATCAAAAGCAATCCAGGCCAACCCTGCTCCGCAAGGGGACCAATGTATTCTGAATGTGCATTGCCCATGTCACCCCCATTGGTACTAATGATAGTTAGGTCACTTGCGTGTTGAAATGGCGCGTACTGGAATTGGTAGGTTCCTGGGCCCCAACCCACCAATGGACGATCTTGAAACATGCTGATGGCCGCATGCCATCGATTGATGCGTTCCATGTTGGAGGCATCCGTTGATATATTAGATACCGATTGCACATGTTCAGTGAAATTCTCACTGGACACCGTGTCATTTTTTGTGAAAACGGACATCCACATTGATTGAGTCAACCAAAGCATCCCTATAGAGAGAAGCAACACCGAAACCATCTGCTTCCATTGAATGCCTAGGCGTAACATGAAACCAAAAACGGCCGCCCCAAGCACACTGAGCCAAGCTGCACGCGTATAGGACAAGACAATAGCCAGCAACAAAACCGCAAAAAGGGACATGGCGATCATGCGCAACAGGGGCTTCATGGGCACCTTTTGCCATGCTTGCATCATTGCATAGGGTAAAACAAAGGCTAAGGCCATGCCATAAACGGTGTGTTCCTTGTAAAAAGGGAAAGAAACCCAGGTGCTGGTTTCCTTAGAGAAGCCATAACCTGCATGCACCACCAAGGTGTAGATAGCTGCCAGGGCCAATGGGTAAGCATACAAAGGGAAAAAAGCCTGTCGAAGGCGATGAGAGGCAAAAACCTTCACCAAGAAGAAGTACAAAGGAATGACAAACCAAATGTGACGAATCAACACCTTAAAAGACACCAAAGGCATCTCAGAAGTCAACGACGTCAGGAACATCCATGCAATCTGAAGCAAAAGCACAACACCAATGGGGTGCCTAATAGCCTTCCAGGGCAAGCTGCCTGAATGCAGCCACCTAACTAGGATCAATAAGGTGATGCCCGCCAAAAGCAGTTCTGCAGGCAAGCTCAACCCTACATTGAATCCAACATTTTTCAACGTGATAGACAATGGGGTCAATGATACCGTGAAAAGCAGTAAAGTCTCCAGTGAGACCATGGCCCAATAGACCGCCGCTAAGACAGCAGGAATGACCATCACCCACCAGGACTCTGTGACCACCACCGCAAAGGTGATCAAACAGACCATCAGCAGGGCAAGCGCCCATTGAGTCTGGTTTATTTGCCTAATTCGGATCGCAGGTCCTTCCACGTTGTAGAAATCAAAATACTAAGCAAGGTGGCCACAAAGGAAGCTATGGCAGCAAGCAGCAACACCAACCAACGGACGGGGTAAGATTTCTTATCAGAAGGCACCGCTCGGTTTACAGAGAAGGTCGCAGGTAGCACCTGGGTGGCGTCCATTTTGACTTGACTCAATTTGGTGCGCATTTTCACCTCTTCCTCCTTCATTAATCGCAATTCATCGCGCAAAGAGACATAACGGCTGCCATACTTTGCTAAGGTATCTAGCATGCCGTGAAGCTCGTTAATGACTGACTGCTTTGCACTAGCAGCAATAGCCATTGCTAATTGCTCAGTGATAACCATGGATTGGTTTTCGTAATCGTGCACGCCTTTGAAACGGATAACGACCATCTCCTCCTCCATGTCCAATATCATCTGGTGCAGATTACTGTATTCCTTGTTAACAATGGATAAACCAATGCGGGCTCTTGTACGCTGGATGCGACTCTTGGAGCGGTCTGCCAAATCACTCACCTCATTGGCCATGTCCGCAGCCAATTGCGGGTCAACATCTTGAACGGCAATCTCCACACTCATGAATTGCGTTCGCTTGAAGGAAAACTTGTCATTGAATTCCTCGCGCAGATAATACCGTTTGTAGCGACTGCTGCTGTCGATGTCATAGTGACTCATTAAATTATAGCGAAGTGAAATGCTATCAAAAATGGCGTCCGAATGGAGAATTTGCAAGAATTGCTCTGCCTGCTCCTCTGCGCCAAATTCCAAGAAATCTTGATCCTGATAGCTGGTTTGCGGCAGCAAGGCCTTGGACGGTGAATTAGTCGTTGCAGGAAACACCACCACTGTGCTGGTGTACAATGGCTTGATGAATACCGGCATGGAAGCCACGGCAGCCACCACGGCGGCCACCAAGGGAATGATCACTAAGGGTTTGCGCCATCGGTAAAGAAAGGTGATCAGTTGTTTTGATTGTATGTCCATGTCAAGTCGTTTTCATGAGATTCAATGGGGCCACAAAGATAGCGGGCGACCCAGTAAGGCCTCCACCTCAGCCACATCTTTGTGAAAATAGCGCCAAGCTGCTTTGCGATCAAAGCTGAATGATTGGCTGTCAATAGGTTTTGTTAAGCGTTTTATTGCCCAGCTTCTCAGCCATGCCGGGATCAAATGCTGAAATAATTTACCAATCGGATGATGCATCACAAAGGCATTGATGCCAGGTCGTCGGCTTTCTTTGCCCTGAAATTGTACCGTAGAGGGACCTGCTTGGCGCGAAATCTGCAGGTAATCACACAGGCTGTCCCACTGTTCGCTTTGAAACAACTCCTCGTACAAACACACCTTCATGTCGGGAAATGCTGTTTGCCAGCGTTTTAACCCCTCTGCATAGCAGCTTAAGTGGTAGATGTTTTCACTGTTACCCCAAACGGGCTGCTTCACCTGATCTTCAGCCAGTTCCTCCAGAAAATCACCCTTAACCATGCCGTATTTTCTTGCCATCAAATAGTGCGAATAGGCTCTGTCAATGGGGTTACGCAAGATGAGAATCACCTTTGCTTGCGGATTGGACTTCTTCAAGGCCTCAGGGGCCTGTTCACTGAAAAAATAGCTAGGAGAGCAATCCGCTGTGCTCTGACCGGGGCTAGCGTGCTCAAACAAGCGCTGGTAACGGTTGGCATCTTTCACAAAAGCACCATGAAGGGGCTTTAAGGGCTTGCTTGCCCAATAAGCCTCTGCGGGCTGAGGACTTAGGTTTTTGAATTGGCTTGTGAAGCGATCCAAATCAATGTCAGTGGCAAAGAAGTTAGACTCCTTGATGCGGGCCATAGCCACATCAGGGTGCGCCTCCAGCCACGAAGCCATGCTGGTAGTGCCCGCCTTAGCTACACCGATCACTGCGATATTAGGGATGCCTTGCATGGATGGCTAACGCCAGAAAAAGAGGGTTCGTATGCCCGTGTGTCGTCGCACGGCAACCAAGGCCCACACATTCCAAAGCACCATACTCAAGGAAGTTGCAATAGCAGCTCCCATCAACCCCATCAAAGGAATCAGGATGACATTTGCAATGAGGTTTACCAGCATAGCAACCAGCATGGTTCGCTGCGCGATGGCCTCATGACCTGTCATATTCAACAGGTACATCACGGGGCCACACAAAGCATTCACCAATTGGCCAATGCATAGGAGCATCATAACAGGGTACAAGGCAATGAAGGCCTCGCCAAAAAGTCCCAGCATCCAGGGGCCGAAAAGTCCCAACACAAGGGTAGCTGGTATTGCAATGACTGCATTCAGCCAAGCCACCCGATGGATGGACGATTGCAGCTCCTTGGGTTTGCTCTGAGCCCAGAGTGATGCAATGTCTGGCGCCAGTTTTGCGTTAATGGCAAACTGGGTGAATGTGATCAAAGTAGCCACCTTAAAGGCCACCCGGTAAAGGCCTACATCGGCTGCGTCCATGTAATAACCCACGAGCAAAGTGTCACTCCATGACATCACCGTGAATAGGATGGCGCTAAGGAACATGGCTGTGGCAGTTTTGCGGTGAGCCTTCCAAGCTGACCAGGATGACTGCCCTAACAATAGCAATCGCATGCCAGACAATGACAGCAAGGGCAAAACTGCAATGAGAATATACCACATGGGACTGATGTCTTCACGTGGCCAGAACCAGATGGCTATGGCAGCAAGACCTAAAACCATGCTAGACTGACGAAGGCCATAATGCACCATGTTACCTCTAGCGCGATGGACCTCTGCATGAATCAGCATCAAGGTCCATGGCAGAAGCATCAAAGCCGCCGGCTTCAACCCCTCTGCCAACCCAGGCATGTCGAAAAGGGATGCCAGATGGAATCGCAGAAGAAAAATTAAGCCCGAAAAGGCCAACGCCATCACTGCGGCAGCACGCAAAACTGCTGTTTGAAGTCGCTGGTTATTCACCGAAAAATCACCATGCGCAGGTAATTCACGCAACAACACCCCGTCATAGCCCCATTTGGCAAGGACTGCGATGATAAAGACCATCGTGAAGGCTAATTCAAACTCTCCATAGGCTACCAATCCAAAATGTTTGATGGCGATGAAGGTGAATGCATAGCCCCCCAAAGCGCCGGCCACCTTGAGCGTAAGGACCAATGCAGAATGTTTAATCAAGGATGACCATGCTTCAGAAAGCGAGGGGATTGCCATGGCTCAAAGGTCATACTTTTGACTTTATGCCCGCAAGCCAATCACTTAAACCTATCATCGCTGTCAATGCCAGATGGCTTCTTGCAGGCAAACTGGAAGGAACAGGTTGGCATACCCGATCTATCCTCTGGCCCTTGATTGCACAACACCCTGAGGTGAATTGGCATTTGTTTTACGACCGAAAACCTCACCCCAGCATGGTGCCAAAGGCCGTAACTGCTCATGTCATCACACCACCAGCAAGGCATCCGCTTCTGTGGGAAATTTGGCAAGAATGGTCCGTCCCCCGAGCCCTCAAAAAGGTGAAAGCAGCTATCTACTGGTCACCCGATGGGCTGCTGCCCTCACGCAAGACCCTCACCAAGCACGGCTTGTCTTCACAAACCATGGCAACCATCCATGACTTGAATTTCCTTCACCAAACGGACAACATGCCAGCCAGGGCTGCATCCTACTATCGGCGTGTGATTGCGCGGTCTGCCCGAGAGGCTGATGCCCTCCTTACCGTGAGTGAAACCTCTGCCCTGGATCTGCAAGCAAGCTATCAACTGCAAGGCAAAGCAATCAGCATTACAGGCAATGCTCCCCAAGCAGCATTCATCCCCCACTCCCCTGCCGTCAAGGCTGACAGCAGGAAGCGATTCAGTCAAGGGAGACCCTACCTGTTGTTTGTGGGCGCCTTCACCCCAAGAAAAAACGTGATCACCCTAGTCAGGGCATTCAATCGATGGAAAGACAGCCGCCCTGCAAGCCAACTTGCCTTGCTTTTGGTCGGTCAAGTCCTGCACAAAGACAAGACCTTGAAAGGTGCCATTGCCGCTGGAGGCCAGGACATCATCCTTCACGGACGAGCAGAAGGCAGTGACCTCAATAGCCTGTATGCTGCCGCAGAGGCTTTTTGCTTTCCCAGTTTGATGGAAGGATTTGGTATTCCTTTGGTGGAAGCCATGGCCGCTGGATGCCCTATCATTAGTTCTAACAGCTCCTGCATGCCAGAAATTACAGGTGGCGCAGCACACCTTGTAGACCCTCTGGATTTGGCGGCATGGACCGCAGCAATCAACGAACTCATGGACGGCCAACTGCCTGTGGATGAAATGGTTGAGAAAGGATTGATTCGGGCCCAATCCTTCCAGTGGCAACAAAGTGTTGACAGCCTCTGGGCTCGCATGGAAGATTTATTGAGCCCATGAGCAAGCTTGCCGGGGTGGATGAGGCTGGGCGTGGCTGCCTGGCAGGCCCCGTGGTGGCTGCAGCTGTGATCTGGCCTGAAGGGCTAACCATGCCTGGGTTAACAGACTCCAAGATCTTGAGTCACCGCAAGCGAATGGCCTTGCGCGAAGACCTGATTGCCCTGTTGTCCGATGGGCAATGGGCCATTGGACAAGCAAGCCCTGAGGAAATTGACCAAATCAACATCCTTCAAGCCACCTACCTTGCCATGCACCGAGCCATTGAGCAATTGCGACCGCAGCCCAACTTGCTGCTGATTGACGGCAACCGATTCAACCCTTTCCCAGGGATTGAACACCGCTGTGAAATAAAAGGTGACGCACGATTCCAAGCCATTTCAGCAGCCAGTATTTTTGCAAAAACAACGCGTGACGCCATAATGACAGAGGGGCATTTGGCATACCCACAATACGGATGGGACAGCAACAAAGGCTACCCAAGCCCCAAGCACAAGGAGGCATTGATGACACATGGGTCCTGCGATTGGCATCGGAGCAGCTTTCAATGGCGACCCAGCCAATTCCGTTTGGATTTATAGCGATAACTTCGTGGGATGCGCTTTGTGATGCTTGCCTTGATGGCCTTATTTTTTACACAGTGTGGCAACGATGCCACAGACATGGCGACCATACCACCCATGCCACTTGCAGTCATTGACATCAGCGATGTCCCAAGCCTGATGGTGCAACTGCAAAAGCCCAACCAGCAACTTGAGCACATACCCTTGTTTGATCAAGCAAAAGCCTTGCTTACCAACCATCTGCATGTCGATTGCCAACAGGCCACCCTTAGTTACCACAATGCTGGCTCCTCAGCCTTCCATTGGATCTTAACCATTCAGCGCAAGGATTGGCCTCAGTGGCATCCAAAAAAACTACAGGAAGCCCGAAGCCGCCAATACGCCGGGGCATCCTTGTGGACCCTGCCAACTGGTTACTGTGGTGAAACAGCCAATACCTTGTTTTTCTCACCCTCTGAATTGCTGGTTGAGGAAGGTCTCCGCCAAGTACAAAACCAAGCAGACCAGCCAGCATGGGCTGATCAACTGAGAGATAACCAAGCCCTTGTTCTGGGGGATTGGTCCGAATGGAAAACCAAGCAACTCCCCACTTCTTCCCTGCACGACTGGTTGCTTGACGGCAACCGCGTCAGCCAGGTCAACCTGTTGCATGCCATAGACTCCAGTGGCGCAAGCAGCCTGATGCTTCAAGGCAATGAACCCGGGAAACAACTTGAGATCTTTGAAGGCCAGCCAGCAGCCACCTTTCCTGGATGGACCTGGATGAATGGCCGCATGCTGTGGGCTACCTGGCGGGTGGCCAGTGGTGAAGTGATTTGGAAGGGTCAAACGCATGATTTAACCGCATTGGGGCAACTGACCTTCAAGGGCCATCGAAGGCAGCGCATTGAGGCCCGAGCCATTCAGATCAGCACAAGCAGCACCGGCATCATTCCCGATTGGCGATCGACTGACAGTTTAGCAATTCACATCCCTGGCCTTTCTTTGAAGCCTTGGGTTAAATCCTTTGGACAAACCCTCATGGTCACGGATGACACCCTGGCTTTCAATCGCTATGTGAACAGCTTGGGGCATCCACGCGACTCCACCCAAAGCAAGCAAAAACGCAATGCCTTGAACTGGCTACAAAGTCAACCGGCCCATGGCCATATTTGGGTGGTTTCTCCACATGAAAATGGGGGATGGAAAGGAATTTCTGGCCACCTGATTCGCGGAGAAATGCAATGGCATTACAGCGCCATACATCGATGGGCCGACTAGCGGAGCGTCACCAACTCACCTGATGCAGGCTGATAACCTACAGGCCATTGATTGATCTGGTACAAGCGACCAAGGCGGATGCCATAGCGCTGAGAAATTGACCAGGCATCATCACCATCCTTGGCACGACAATAGGGCAAGCGCTTGCCTGAGGAAGCTGCTTTTTTCTTCACATAAACCTTGTCACCACCTTGCCAATAAGCATCCACGTCGCGGTCATTGAAGGCCAGCAAGCGGCTAATTGGTATCCCAATCTGTTCACTGAACAACTCCAAACTTTCGCTGTCATCCAAAAGCATGTAACCCGACCCATTGGGATGCCTCACATAACGGGGATGCGCGCCAATACCTCGACCCGGCGTCCCAACAACCTTTGCATCAAATTGCTGCAGGTTCTCGCTTTCAATGATGCTGATCAGCCGCTCTGCATAGGCAGGATTTGTGGCATAACCAGCTGATTTCAAGCCTTGTGCCCACGCTCGGAAATCGCGAGGATCCAACAAAAACAGATCGGCATAGCGGCTGCGCCCAGTCAAGAAATCAGAGTGGTCTCTGTAGCTTTTTTTCACCTTGCGGTAGACACGAAAACATTCATCGGGCTTGTCATCATCCACATACATGGTCTGACCTGTCCAGCCGTCATGGCATTTGATGCCAAAGTGATTTCTGCCTTCTGTTGCCAGGCGTGATTGGCCATTGCCTGACTCCAAAATCCCTTGCGCCAAGGTGATGGATGCGGGGACACCACTGCGCCGCATCTCAGACACAGCCATGGAAGCATAATTGGTTATGTAGGTTTCTCGAAGGTTTTGACCAGAGAGTGTCAAGGTCATGCCAACCAGCAACAGAGGGAAAATAGATGTACGCATGGAACAAAGGTCATTCATTACGACCTTTGTGACATGAATGATTTTTCGCAAACCATTTTAGCGGGCATTCCCGATGACCTTCCCGCCGAAAGAACCATGGACCCTGAGGTGTCTCATGCGCCGGTCAGGAAGCCCATCCTGACCAAGCAAGAAGAGCACCTTGCTTTGAACAATGCCCTGCGGTATTTTCCCGTAAAGCACCATGCAACCCTTGCGCCTGAATTTGCGAAAGAGCTCAAGACACTTGGTCGCATTTACATGCATCGCTTCCGCCCCACCTACGCCATGAAGGCCCGTCCCATTGGGGATTACCCCGCAGAATGCCAGCAAGCAGCCGGCATCATGTTGATGATTCAAAACAACTTGGATCCTGCCGTGGCACAGCACCCCCATGAATTGATTACTTACGGCGGCAATGGGTCTGTGTTTCAGAACTGGGCGCAGTACTTGCTAACCATGCAGTATTTGGCAACCATGACAGAGGGTCAGACACTTCACATGCACAGTGGCCATCCGCAAGGGCTTTTCCCTTCATCCAAGGACGCACCACGGGTGGTCGTGAGCAATGGCATGATGATCCCTAACCATTCCAAACCGGATGACTGGGAACGCTTCAATGCCTTAGGCGTAACGCAGTATGGTCAGATGACCGCAGGCAGTTTCATGTACATCGGTCCGCAAGGCATTGTCCATGGCACAACCATCACCCTGATGAATGCCGGACGGCAATTTGCGGGCAAGGGAGATCACATGAAACTCTTTGTCACTGCAGGGCTGGGAGGCATGAGCGGCGCACAGCCCAAGGCAGCTAGCATTGCGGGCATGGTGAGCATCAGTGCAGAGATCAATCCCGATGCAGCCTACAAACGCCATCAGCAAGGCTGGGTAGATCAGGTTTTTGAGCAGGTTGACGCAGCCATCGATGCAGCAGTTGACGCACAAAGTAAGCGAGAGGCAACATCCATTGCCTTCATTGGCAACATTGTCAACCTCTGGGAACGGCTGGATGAAAGGCGCATTGTGGTGGACCTTGGCTCCGACCAAACCTCATTACACAACCCATGGTCAGGCGGCTACTACCCTCAGGGCTATAGCTTTGAAGAGTCCAATGCCTTGATGGTTGATGACCCTGAAGCTTTCAAAACTGCAGTGCAGTCTACCCTGGTCAAGCACGCTGAGGTAATCAACCGTTTGCATGCCAATGGGATGTATTTCTTTGATTACGGCAATGCTTTCTTGCTTGAAGCCAGTCGGGCTGGTGCGAATGTCATGGCAGCTAATGGCATCGATTTTTCTTACCCAAGCTATGTGCAAGACATTCTTGGACCCCTATGTTTTGATTATGGTTTTGGCCCCTTTAGATGGGTTTGTGCCTCTGGCAATCCTCAAGATTTGCAGGCCACTGACGCCTTGGCTGAAAAAGTCCTGAAAGACCTTGTAGCCAATGCCCCTGAAGACATTCAACAACAAATGCAAGACAACATTCGATGGATCGAGCAGGCTGAAAGCAATCACTTAGTGGTAGGCTCACAGGCCCGCATTCTTTATGCGGATGCAATGGGCCGAATGGCCATCGCTAAGGCCTTCAATGATGCCATTGCATCTGGTGATATTGGACCCGTGGTGCTTGGCAGGGACCACCATGACGTGAGTGGCACTGATTCACCCTACAGGGAGACATCCAATATCTACGATGGATCAAAATTCACAGCAGACATGGCCATTCACAACGTGATTGGGGACAGCTTTCGCGGCGCCACTTGGGTCAGCATTCACAATGGCGGTGGCGTTGGATGGGGCGAAGTCATCAATGGCGGTTTTGGTATGTTCCTCGACGGCAGCAAGGCCGTGGAATCTCGCATACAAAACATGCTTTTTTACGATGTCAACAACGGGATTGCACGCCGGGCATGGGCCAGGAATGCAGAGGCTCTTGTGGCCATTCAGCGAGAGATGGAACGCTACCCTTCAATGAAGATTACCATGCCACATATCGCAGATGACGATTTACTGTCGGCTGCTTTGCAATAATCCATTAGATTTGCTCGCATGAAACTTACGAAAACCCTTTTCCTTGGTGCATTAGCCGTCTTGAGCATGGCTTGCACACAGACCCCAAGCACAGCAAGCGCTGACGGCCTCAATATTGGCTACCTCCGTTTAGACAGCTTGACACAGATCTATACCTACCATCAAACCCTGGTGGACGAATTTGAAATCGCCGCACAGAAAATTCAAGCTGAATTGGTTCGTGGGCAAGAGAATTTGCAATCAGAATATGATATTCTCAGCAAAGCAGCTCCAAGATTGAGTAAGCTTGAGTTGGAACGCGCACAGCAAGATTTTCAACGCATTCAGGGCCAATACTCGAACCTAGAGCAGCAACGTTCTGGCGAACTTCAGCAATTGGAGTCTGCCATGAATGACAAAGTGAAGGTGCAAGTTGACAAGGCTGTAGAGATCATTCAAGCAGAGCGTGGCATGGACCTGATCTTTGTCTACGAAAGCAATGTGCTCTACGGCGCTGAAGCATTGGATCTCACGCAAGCCATTGCAGACATCCTGAACAACATGAATCTTGAATCGGATGAGGAGTGAGTTGCTGAATTCATTTTCCCCTTAAAAACCAAACAAGGCGCCCCATGGGGCGCCTTGTTGCATTTTAAAGAGAAACCATGGGCTGCCTTAAGCGCTCAACTCCTTGAGTATGGCTCGTGAAATCACAATGCGTTGGATCTCACTGGTTCCTTCATAAATCTGTGTGATTTTTGCATCGCGCATCAAACGCTCCACATGGAATTCCTTAACAAAGCCATAGCCACCATGGATTTGCACAGCCTCAACCGTGGCACGCATGGCCACATCAGAAGCGAAGAGCTTTGCCATGGAAGACGCTTTGTCATAATTCAAGCCCTGGTCCTTCAACCAAGCTGCGCGATGCACCAACAAGCGGGCAGCCTCAACTTCAGTGGCCATGTCTGCCAGCTTGAAGGCAATGGCTTGGTGCTGGGCAATGACTTTGCCAAATGTCTTGCGCTCGGTGGCATACTTGGAGGCCAATTCCAGAGCGCCAGAAGCGATACCTAAAGCTTGAGATGCAATGCCAATGCGGCCACCAGACAAGGTTTTCATGGCAAAACTGAAGCCAAACCCATCCTTGCCAATGCGGTTTTCCTTAGGAACTTTCACATCGGTAAACATCAGGGAATGGGTGTCACTGCCACGGATGCCGAGCTTGTCTTCTTTGTTGCCAACAACGAATCCCTTCATGCCCTTTTCTACAATCAGACAGTTGATGCCCCTTGACTTCTTTTCAGGATCCGTCTGAGCAATCACCAAATAAACACTGGCTGTTGATCCATTGGTGATCCAATTCTTGTTGCCATTCAACACGTAGTGATCACCCATGTCCACTGCGGTGGTCTGTTGAGATGTCGCGTCGGACCCTGCCTCTGGCTCACTCAAGCAAAAGGCGCCGATTTGCTCACCTGCAGCCAACTTGGTCAGGTATTTTTGCTTCTGCTCTTCATTCCCGTAGGTTTCAAGGCCCCAGCAAACCAAGGAGTTGTTCACACTCATCACCACTGCTGCAGAGGCGTCTACCTTGGATATCTCTTCCATGGCAAGGGTGTAAGACAAGGCATCCATGCCGCCACCGCCATAGTCGGGTGACACCATCATACCCATCAAGCCCAACTCGCCCATTTTCGCAATGGCTTCCGTGGGGAATGTCTGTGTGTTGTCTCGTTCGATGACGCCAGGCAACAGCTCTGTGCGAGCAAAATCTCTGGCAGCCTCCTGAATCATCAGGTGCTCTTCGGTTAATTGAAAATCCATGGGTTGTGAATTATTTCTTAAAATAGATAACAAATTTACGAAGCAAAGCCCCCACCTTTAACCCATGGCGTTAAGCGATCAGTTTTCCGGAGATGGACCATTCCGAATGGTGGGGTTGATGTCAGGTACATCTCTTGATGGGCTTGACATGTGCATGGTTGAGTTCAGGAAAATTGTCAAGAAACAACCCAAAAAACCCACCAGAAATAGCTGGACTTATCGCTTGCTTGCCTCTGAGACCGTTCCCTACAAAGGCAGCCCTTGGGCAGAGGAACTCCCTAGGTCCTACACGGCAACCGGCGACGCATTGGATGCCATTTCCAGAGCCTACGCTACCTGGGTCAACGAGGTAGCAAAGGCATTCATTGAAAACAGCGGCTGGACCCCTGATGCCCTGGCCAGCCATGGCCACACGGTCCTTCATCAGCCCGACAAGGGCATCACCCGGCAAATTGGTAATGATGCCCTGCTAGCAAATGGCATTGGCATGCCCGTGGTTTGCGACTTTCGCAACGCCGATGTCAAGCGTGGCGGGCAGGGCGCACCCCTAGTTCCCGCAGTGGATGCCCTATTGTTTGCTGACTACGCTATTTGTCTCAACCTAGGCGGCTTCAGCAACGCCAGCTGGCAGTCAGACGGCCAGCGATTTGCAGGGGACTTGGGGCCTGTAAATATTCTGCTCAACCCATTGGCTCAAAAGGTCGGCGAGCCCTACGATAACCGAGGTCTTCGAGCAGCGAATGGCCGGATTCACCACGGCTTGCTTGAGGCTTTCAAGACCATACCATTCTACCAAAAAGCCTTCCCGAAAAGCCTTGGCAGGGAATGGGCCGATCAGCATTTTTTGCATCATTTGAAGGACCTATCGGTGGATGATGCCCTGGCTACCTGCACGGAACATTCCGCATGGGCCATCAGTCATGCTTTGAAGGGCCTACCTGCAGGCAAAGTGTTAGTCACAGGCGGTGGGTTGTACAACGATCACCTGATGCATCGCATCCAAGTGCTCAGCAATCGGCAGTTGATTGTGCCTGATGACCAAGTCATTCAATGCAAGGAGGCCTTGTCCTTTGCCATGCTAGGGCTACTAAGGTTGCGCGATGAAGTGAATATACTGGCCTCCGTAACCGGCGGAGAGAGAGATGCCTCAGATGGGGTCATTCACATTGGCTAAAACCTGGTGAAAAGATTGCATTAACTGCCTTCTTTTGGTGCCCAATGGGCATTACCTTGGGCAATTCAAATAATAGACAACTATCCATGTACATCCTCATGATCGCCGTTTTTGTGATTGGCTATGCAGCCATCGCATTTGAGCACAGTTTAAAGATTGACAAAGCTGCTGCAGCACTGATTACAGGCGTATTATGCTGGGCGATTTATGTGCTAGGTGGTGGAGCTGGAGACCATGGTGGCGAAGGGGAACTTCTTCACCATTTGAGTGAGATTTCGAGCATTCTTTTCTTCCTTTTAGGGGCAATGACCATTGTAGAAGTGGTGGATGCGCACGAAGGGTTTTCTGTCATCACCGATCGAATCAAAACCAACAAGATTGTGACCTTGATGTGGATCATTTGCTGGTTGACCTTTTTCTTCTCAGCCATCTTGGACAACTTGACCACATCCATTGTGATGATTTCACTGTTGAAAAAACTGGTTGATGACAAGCCCACACGGTGGATATTCGCCGGCATGGTAATCATTGCAGCCAACGCTGGCGGCGCCTTCTCCCCCATTGGCGACGTGACAACAACCATGCTCTGGATTGGTGGCCAAGTGTCCACTGGCAGCATCATTACTCATGTGTTCTTCCCGTCCATCATTGCCCTGTTGGTTCCATTGCTTATCATCAGCACGCAACTCAAGGGTGAAGTGACTCGACCTGTTGCTCAAGGCAATGATCGCCTTAAACTCCCAAAGTCTGAACAAACGACAGTCTTCACTATTGGCGTGTTAGGTTTGTTGTTTGTGCCTGTTTTCAAGACGGTCACACACCTCCCGCCATTCATGGGCATGATGTTGAGCCTTGGCGTGCTTTGGATCATCACTGACCTCATTCACAAACACAAGCCATCCGATGTCAAGCAACAGATTGGCGTTCTGGGGGTGCTGCGAAAAATTGACACTCCATCTGTCTTGTTTTTTCTAGGCATTTTATTAGCTGTTGCAGGACTGCAGAGTGCCGGACACTTAACTGACATGGCAACCTTGCTTGACAACAACCTGGGAACAGACACGCAAGGCGGTATCTACGCAGTTGCTTCCGTCATTGGGCTGCTGAGCTCTATTGTAGACAATGTGCCCTTGGTCGCTGCATCTATGGGCATGTACCCATTGGCTGAAGGTGCCGGCTATTTCTCACAAGACGGCCTTTTCTGGCAGTTCCTGGCATACTGTGCTGGCACAGGCGGGTCTGTACTCATCATTGGATCAGCAGCAGGCGTAGCTGTCATGGGGCTTGAGCGAATCCCCTTTGGCTGGTACCTTAAACGCATCAGCCTATTGGCACTCATCGGCTATGTCTCTGGCATTGGCGCATACATTTTTCAAAACTGGTTGATTGGTTGAGGACCATTCATTGACCAGACCTTGGGATTCAGGCACAACATTTGCTTGAATATCCTCGTTAAACCACCATAACACCCTCTGATATGCAACTTTTACAAATCGACGTTCCAACTGAAGCCCTTGAGCCTGAAGTGACAGAATCTACCCTGTCTATCCTCAGTCTCATGACCAATGGCGGCATCGGTGCTCAAATCATCATGAGCATTCTCTTCATCATGAGCATCATGGCCATATACCTGTTTGTGAGTCGCCTTTCTGCCATCAAGCGATCCAGTCAAATGGATAGCAAATTCATGGATGACATCAAGGATTACATCACCAATGGCAACCTGCAGTCTGCCACCAACCTTTGTGAGCGCAGCGACACACCGGTGGGGCGCATGTTAGCAAAAGGCATTCGCCGCATTGGCAAACCCCTCCAGGACATTTCAGCGTCCATTGAAAACCAAGGGAAATTAGAAATCCAACGCCTGGAGCGTAACTTACCATACTTGGCAACCATTTCCGGTGGGGCACCCATGTTAGGGTTTTTGGGTACGGTGATTGGCATGATTCTATCCTTTAAGGAAATGGCCAATGCTGGCGGCGGCGTTCAGGTAGACATGATGGCAGAGGGTATTTATGTCGCCATGACAACCACAGTTGCTGGCTTGGTGGTTGGCATCATCGCCTACTTCGGTTACAACTATTTGGTCATGCGTGTTGAATCCGTCATCCACACCATGGAAAGCAGTGCCACCGAGTTCTTAGACTTGCTACACGAGCCTGTTTAATCGATATTCCATGCTATGAACTTAGGAAACCGAAATAAAGTATCGCCAGATTTCAACATGTCCTCCATGACGGACCTGGTGTTTCTATTGCTTATTTTCTTTATGCTGACATCTACCCTGGTGACCACCAGCGCCCTGGACGTCATCTTGCCAAAAAGCAAAGCACAGACCGTGAAAAAAGCCACGGTAACCGTAACCATTGACAAGGATCTCAACTTGAGTGTCAATGACGATGTTGTGAGCTTAGGTCAGCTGGAGAATGCCATCTTGGTAGCTGCTGCTACTGAACCTGAAGCTGTTATTGTATTGCGTGTAGATGAGACTGTCCCTACCGGTGAAACCGTCCGAGTGATTGATATCGCCTACAGGCACGACATTAAAATGGTCTTGGCAACCGATCCTACCATTCGCTAAGGCATGGGCTACGAATTCAACAACAAGCGAGACAAGCGCAAGGGATGGGCAACCACCATTTCCGTGCATATTTTGCTGTTGTTGTTATTCAGTATCTATGGACTCAGTTACAGTGACCCGCCACCTGAGATGGGCATTCCCATCAACTTTGGCTATGATGATCAAGGTGGCGGTAACAGCGTCGCTGCTCCTGCTGAACCCCTTGAGACACCTGTGGTGGCTGTAACTGAAGCTGTGACAGAAACTGCCGTCACGCAAGACATTGTGGATGCGGTGGCTCTTCCTGACGAGCCTGAGAAAAGCAAGCCTGAAGAGGTCAAACCTCCCGAGCCAACCCCAACACCTGAAACCGTCAAGCCTGAACCCATCAAGCCCAAACCCGTCGTTGAACCCAAACCACAGCCATCCAGCCGGCTAACCGGCGCATTGACAAGCACAAGCCAAACAGCCAAATCCCAACCTTCCACTGGCAGCGGGCAAGGCAGAACCACTGGTGGTGGCGACCTTGGCAAACCAACAGGTAGCCTAGGAAGCCAGGGGGAGGGGCTTGGCGGCAACGGAAACAGCGGCAACTACCAGTTGGGTAATCGCATCCGTATAGTGGAGAAGGATCCTACCTATGGCTATAACGGGGAAGGTGTGGTCATCGTGAAGATCACTGTGAGTCGATCTGGCAAGGTTGTGACCGCTAACGGCAACTCCAGAGGCACCACTGCCCCAACAGCCTTGATCAAACGGGCTGAAGCCGCTGCAATGCAGACAACCTTTAATAGCGACCCATCTGCTGCTCAATTTCAAAGCGGCAGCATTACCTATCGATTCAGCAAAACCTGATGTCAACCTACGAGGACATCATGGATTGGCTGATGACCCAGCTGCCCATGTTCCAGCGGCAAGGCTCTGCCAATTACAAAATTGATCTCAGCAAGACCCAGGCCTTGATGGCCTACCTAGATCACCCCGAACGAACCTTCAAAAGCATCCATGTCGCAGGGAGCAATGGCAAAGGTTCCACCTCACATATCATGGCATCCATCCTTCAAGCAGAAGGCCTGAAGGTTGGCTTGAGCACATCGCCACACATGATAGACTTTCGTGAGCGCATCAAGCTCAATGGGGACATGATTCCCAAATCCTACGTCACCGCTTTTGTTGATGACCATCGGGCTGCCTTTGAATCCATGTCTCTGTCCTTTTTTGAGATGGCCACGGGATTGGCCTTTTGCTATTTCAGAGATGTGCAGGTTGATGTGGCCATCATCGAAGTTGGCATGGGTGGTCGACTTGATAGCAGCAATGTCATCCAGCCAGAAATCAGTGTCATCACCAATATCAGCCTGGATCACCAAGCCTTTTTAGGCAATGACATCGGCAGCATTGCCAGAGAAAAAGCGGGCATCATCAAAGCAGGCATTCCTGTGATGATTGGCCGTCGACAAACTGAAACCACAGACGTTTTTCTAGCAAAGGCTCAGGCATCCGGATCAGACATTCAATGGGCTGAGGACTTGAAAGCCCAAGGGATGTCATTGCCCGATTGCGATTTACAAGGGCATTACCAAAGGGAAAACACCTTGACCGCCGTGGCCGCATTGACTACGCAAAAAACATGGCCTGTCAGTGATGCTGCCATGGTTTACGGGGCAGCACATGTTGCCTCATCAACTGGACTCATGGGGCGCTGGCAAATCTTGCAACAACAGCCCTATGTGGTGGCCGATACCGCTCACAACGCCGATGGACTGCAGGCTTCCATGGCGCAGTGGGAATCCGTCATGGCCGGCTACGAAACAGGCATCATGGTGATTGGCATGGTCGATGACAAGGATGTTGAACACATGCTTTCCTTCCTCCCTCCTTCAGCAAATCTGATATTCTGTGCCCCTAGCATTCCCAGGGCCATGCCCGCCAAAGCATTGGCAGAAACAGCCGCACGCTGTGGTCGACCGGGGACTTGTTCAGGGACGGTTGCAGCAGCCTATGAACTTGCCCTGCAGCAGGCCGATGCCAAGAGCTGCATTTACGTCGGGGGTTCTTCTTTTGTGGTGGCTGATTGCCTTGAGCACCTCGCTAAAAAGGCCTAGAACCTGTAGCTCAAACCCGTGGTTGTGCCAAAGGTGAATTGTGGCACATCCGTCCCTGAAGGGTAGGAATCGTAGCGCAATGATCCACGAATAACCAAGTTCAAATCGGGTGAAAGGGGGGTGCTGAATCGGGTATCTATTACCGTGCGGAGGTCATCCCACTTGCCAAATTTTGGTTGGTAATAGGCAATGGTATTCCAGTGATACTTACCTGCAATGACCTGATTCATTGACAGGTAGGTGCTCATGCGAAAGGCAGACTCATAAGCCCCCGTCACATAGTCCACATCCAGCTCATACATCACCAATGGACTGATGAAGAATTTCAAGCCCTCAGAATCCACGGCCATGTAACGTGGTCCCAAGCCCACATTGTAGCGCTGCGCAATGCGCATAGGAATGTTAGACTGCCATTGGAAAAACACCTCTGCTGTCCACTCCTCATCGATGATGCGGTTGTAACGGCCATGCACAAAACCATTTTGCTCAAAAACTAAATTATCACCACCCAATCGGGTAGAGAAATTGCTAGAAAAAATGCCGTAGTAGCTGTCTTTGCCTTCACTGTGCCGAATATTGGCAGCGGTATTTAGCCGAAGCAAAATATTCTGGGTACCTCCCAAGTAAAAACTGCCATCAAGCATGCCATGGCTGCCTGCTTCATCGCCCGTTCGTTCGCGCATGGCCTCTACATTGACCACTTGCCCCTGCATGATACCAAAGGGTATTAGTGAGGCAAATAACACCATGAATACAGGCAAAGACAGACGAAGTGGCATCAGACAAAGGTAATGGCATGGCTCTTGTGTAAATTGCCCCTATGAAATCCCCACTTCCTTTCGCCCTAATTGGCCTATTCAGCTTGACAATGCATGCTCAGCACGAAGACCTGACTCAACGCATCCAAGCCTTTCAAGGCGATGTGAGCCAAACTTATGAAGTCAAAACCCTGAACATGGGTGGGCAGCAACTGGGCGCCATTGACAATGAACAACCAGAGTTTACCAATCATTTCAAGTTCAAGGCCCTGGAGAAATCTTTGGACAATATTGACAGACAGGTCAAGTTTTCAGCCTATGTGCATGTTTATCACTTTGACAACCAAGAGGATTTGGATTGGGCCATGAAAAATTGGCTAAAGTCATTCATGGACAACCAAAAGCTACGTCCGGGAAGAGACAGTCGCCAGTTGGCCCATGCAGATCCAGCTGTGATTGTTATCCATCAAGGAACCATCGCCGTCCTCACGCACCCCTGCACCCAGTTTGAAACCCTGGCATTCCGGCAATGGCGTAGCTTGATGCTGACCTACTTTGGCGGTGATGAAGCGGTAGTCATTGAGATCGCGGGTTGCGAAGGGCCTGTGATGTGGACAAAGAATGCCCCGGACCCAAGGGACCGACTCTGGCGCTAAGGCTTACAGCCAATGCCACATGCCGGCCTAGCACATGCTTGGTTCCATCGAGATCAGCAGCGCTTCGAGCCACACGACACAGATGCCATAAATGCGCCTGACCTTGCCGCAAACCCTCCTTCAACATGGCTTCATGGGCAGAGGGTGCTAATTGGAAATGGGATTTGATCACCGCTTTGCTGGCAAAAGCATTCAGCACGCCACGTTTCGCTTGAACTGCCCTGGCCTTTTTGCATCGGTAAATCAGCTCATCCCACTGTGCGCTAACCTTACCTGTCTCCATGACATGCATCAAGTGAAAAGCCTGCAGCAATGTCACGTTGAACTTTCTCTCATGAGCGGACAAGGCTGAAGGCGTGCACAGGCAGGCTTGTGATTGCGACCCCTGGTAGCCACAAGCGCAAGGGCTACGCGCAAGCAGGAGCCACCGCCTATCCGCAGGGGAATGCATGGCCATCATAGCCTGCCCCATCGCTGACAAGGTCGACGCTGGCAAGACCTGTGCTTGATTCACAAACAACAAACCACCCATTGATTGATCCCATTCACCGCTGGGGCTGAAAAACGCTTTCGGTGATAGCATGCCCGCTGGCTCGCGGAGTGGCAGCTGCCGCTTATGCAATACCTCCAAGACCTTGTGAAGAGCATGGGCAAAGGCCTCTTTGTCCTGATCAGGATGCCCTTCAAGCAATAAAGGATGCCCACCACTAGCCACCAATTCAAAGACCAGCCAAGTGCTGGCATCCCAAGCAATGTCAGGCCAACTTATCTTGCGGACTGCGTCATGCCCTGCAAGCTGCCCCCAATGCTTCATGGTGTCAATTGCTTGCGATACATGATTGACCGCTGTCAATGGCGGTAAACGCCTGATAGATCGCTTCACTTGAGCCACCCCGCCCTTGTCTGGCTGACAAAGTCGCCCAGAAAGATTCAAGGCCCCAAGGGCCCACACATGATGGGGTGGCACTGGCATGCGTGCCGTCGCCATGGCGATGGCTAGGGCCATCGGTAAATCTAATGTGGCACCAGACTTGTGCATGTCTAAGGGGTGCAGCAACATGGTGATTCGCTTGCCAGGCCAACGCCATCCCATGGATTGAAAGGCTGCACGGATTCGATCTGGCGCTTCTCGCATCACGGGATCTCTTGTCCCAGACATTTGAAATTTTAATCCGGGTTCCGCTGACACTTCAATGCGGATGGCTGTGAGTTGCCCTCCATGCAAAAGGGCACTGTGTACTGTGGCAATCATAGGCGCAATCTGACGCCTACAAGCCCCATCACCCGGACAGAAAACGGATGTATGCGTTTCTAATGCAGAACGGCTTGCAAGGCCCTGAAGACCACAGAGGCAGACAACTGCCTGCAGGGAAAGCCACCCACATGGCAGGTTTCAGTTCCAAAAATGCTGCAAGGCTGACAAGGCAACGGTTCAGGCAGGCTCAGGCTCATGCGTTTGCCATGACTGAAAGGCAAGAAACCCGCCAGAGGACTGGTTCCCATCCAAAGGCTGACCATTGGCAAGCGATGAATTGCTGCAAGGTGTTGGTTGGCAGAATCACAGACCATGGCTACTGAAGCTTCCGACCACAAGGAAGACTCATCCGATGGCGGGATCGTATTGATGGCTGAGTTGGAGGAGTCGGGCAAAGACTGCAGCTCGTTGGGCGAACCCAAAAAGGTCACTGTCCCCCCAGCATCAGCCCACAAGGAGGCTAGGGCCATGGCTTGATCTGTGTCCCAGGCCTTGCTGGCCTTGCTGGCAAATGGCGCAAGAATCAGTCGACCGATGGCTTGACCTGCAGATCGCCTAGGAAGCGGCTGTCGCTTAGGCGGCCACTGCACGAACAGGCCTGCTTGATGCAAAACCTTTGCATACTGGCTTTGCATGGGCGCCACTTGGCTGCGTTTATCCTTGAGGAGTTGTCGACGGCCTTTGCGATCCTTTGCCAGGGTGTGCAGGGGGTAGCGAAGCAACCTTGTCAACCAGCGCAAGCTGGCTGTCCGAAGGTGCTGATGCATGTCTACCACTTGATCAGGCTGGTGAGAACGAAGCCAGCCATAATAGAAAGCCATCAAGCTACCAGGTCGCTGGTAGGTGGTATCCAGATCCAAACCAATCACCGTCAATCGATCGCGCTGAGGTAGGTGCTTAGAAATCTGTTTGCGTGTCATCAAGGTGAAACGAAGGCTTGGACTGTCTGCCAAGCAGGCATCTAATACGGCCCATAACATGGCCACATCGCCTAAAGCTGCATAGCGCACAACAAGTACGTGCTTAGCCATACAGACTGGGGTTGGTGGACGGGTCATTGTACAGCTTGTATTGCTTGTACAGTGTGTATGACACCTTGCCAGTCGCTAGATCTTCAATCAGTTGATCCATGGCCGCAATCAGTTCGTGATACTGCGCGTGCAGGGCATCCAGTTGAGACTGATCAACAGAGCCCCGCTTCACCTCAATGGTCATGTGGTAGCGCTTGAGCTGGAGGATACAAAGACGATCCAATGCCCATCCCAAGGTCTCTGTTCGGGTGCTGATATCCCATGCAGTGGACTCAATAGGCTGAAGGGTCGATTGCAGCAAAGCATCAATGGCCTCCACAGCATCGGTGCGCTGTTGATTGCAGGCATCGATGCGGCGTTTGAGAGCAATCACCGCGTCGCCAGCGAGTTCAGGGGCTCGAATGGCATCTTCTAAATGCCATTGCACCACATCCACCCAACCTTTAGCTGCAATCAACCCATCAAGATCCTTTGAGCTTGAAGGCTGTTTAGCGTCCACATGATCCGTCTCATGGTAGGTCTCAATGACCGACATCATGAGCTGAGCCATGTCCGAGGCTTGTATCATGGGGCCTTATAAGCTGCCAATCCGCGTTTCAACCAGTCCATGTACTTGTCGACATCAGGATCGTAAGACGCCGACTCATGAAGGGCCTCATAGCCCTTGCTTGCATCAATCATTACATAGAATGGCTGTGCATTGGCTTGGTAATTTTTTGCTTGGAACTCACTCCAAATCTGACCGCTGTATTTAAGGGGCTTGCCAGAAAACTCACCAATCATCGGTTCATCCAGTTTGGTTCTCTCATCCACGTAGAGAGAAACGAGCACCACTTCCTCAGCAAGGAAACGCCGCACTTCAGGATCTGACCAGACCTCTTCCTCCATCTTTCTGCAATTGACACAACCCCATCCAGTGAAATCAAACAAAATGGGCTTGTTGACTGACTCTGCATACGCCATAGCCTTGTCCAGGTCATTGAAGCAGGGCAGATTCAAGGGGCAATGCGCAGAGGGGTCAAGGACATCGACGGATGAGCTGCTAATGCCAGTTCTGGGAGGAGATTCGGCATAAAAATCAGGGGGCGGGAAGCCTGAAATCAATTTCACTGGCGCACCAAACGTGCCAGGCAACAGGTAAAATCCGATCAAGGTGAAGGTGGTTGCAAACAACATTCTGGGTACCGATAGGGTTTTCACTTCAGAATCATGCGGCATGCGGAATCCACCAAAAAGGTAATAGGCTGTGATGAAGGCAATGCCCGTCCAAATGGCGATGAACAGTTCACGCTCCAACCAGTGATTTTGCCAGACCATGTCGGCCGTTGACAGGAATTTCAAAGCAAAGGCCAGTTCAAGGAAACCCAGCACCACTTTCACGGTGTTCAACCAACCACCTGACTTTGGCAATCCATTGAGCCAGCCTGGGAAGGCTGCAAAGAGCATGAATGGTAGAGAAAGCGCAAAGGAAAAGCCAAACATGGTCACCGCGGGACCGAGCAATTCACCGGATGTGGCCGCACTGACCAAGGCAGTGCCAATCAATGGCCCCGTGCATGAGAAGCTGACCAAGGACAAGGTGAAGGCCATGAAGAAAATGCCAAATAGGCCGCCCTTTTGCGAGGCATCATCGCTCTTGTTTACCCAAGATGAAGGCAGGGTAAGCTCAAATGCTCCAAAGAAGCTGATGGCAAAAACCACAAACAAGGCAAAGAAAAAGAGGTTGAACCAGGGGTTCGTGGCAAGGGCATTCAAGGCACTACTGCCAAACATCACCGTGATTAAAATCCCGATGGCTACATAGATGACATTGATGCTGATGCCGTAAACCACTGCCCTGCGTATGCCTTGAGATCTATTCTTCGACTGCTTCATGAAGAAGCTGACTGTTAAGGGGATCATGGGGAAGATGCAAGGCATCAACAAGGCTAAAAATCCCCAAAACATGCCCTCACCAAAGAGGGCGAACAACGTGGATTTGGATGCGCTGGCAATGATGCCTGTTTTTGCGTCATCCACCAAACCTGAAGCCTCACCTTCAAGGTTGGTATCTGCTGGACTTGTAGCAAGGGGCTGATTGCCTTTAGGGATCGAAAAATGCAATGGCATGTATGCTGGAGGCAGGCATTTCTCACTATCACAAACCATGAATTCAACCTCCATGTCGTAAGTGAACGCCTCAAAGTTGACCCGTTTGATCAATCGCTTGAAGGTCGCAGACTTAGTAAAGTAGGCCAAGTCCATCTTGAAATTCTTGTCGTACTCCACCACGGGCTCATCCTCAGACCATAGCATGCCATTGATCAAGGCCGAATTGTACACCTGAAATAATGGATGACCGCTAGGCATCTCCTCAAAGTCATCAGATTTTTCATCGTAAAATGTGGTGGGGATCGGGCCATAGTCGCCCACGTGCTGGCTGTACATGTGCCAGCCATCATCTATGCTCGCTGTGGCCACCAAGACCACACCGCCATCCTCAGCCTGTTCAATGGATGTTGACCACGTAACGGGATCAAAAATCTGTGCCTGAAGAGCCGTAGAAAAAAGAAAAAAAGCTGCCAAGCAGCCAAGCATCAATCGCTTCATCATGGGAACAAATTTAATGCATGAAGCATCTAGAAAGTTGCTTATCTCCAATTTGAATGGCTGCCACCCGACTCAAGCGAATATGCGGGATCCAATAAACCGCTCCAGCCACTGCTTGATCTCGGGCTAAAACCCATACTTGGCTCCTCATGCAAGAGGGAACCTTTGCCTCAGTCAATGCATCACTGACTTTCTTTTGCCCCTGACTCATGCCAAATGGCTCAATGAAATCGCCCTCAATCCATGTCCGCCAATGCAGCTGATCTGGTAGACGATCCCAGGCAAAAACTGGCTCAGACAGGGATCCATAATCGCCCAATGGGCCTTGTGGCATGGCTTCCATGACCCATTGTTGTTCTGTCTGCCACAGGCCATCCATCCACGCATCGCCCTGGAAGTTGTCTTGAATACCCACGGCAACATGATTGGCAACAGGCGTTGTCCGATTAGGCACTAGGATCAACCCTTCTCTTTCAGCCCACAACGCCCAACCAGGCATGGTCAAATGAGCTCCCACCTGAGAATGACCCAAATCCATGATAGCTTGTGGGTCAAATGCCGCATAATCTTTGAACAAGTACCACAGAATTACCTTGCTGTGGGGGTGGTCAAGCACATCACGGTAGATGACCTTATGACCTGGAACTTCATCTGATTCCCCCACGTAAAGCACCCCTTCTCTGGCAATGGATGCTTCCACAAAGGCATGCAGCTCCCGCAAATGACCCATGGTTTTTACCAAACCTGAAACCGCCTGTGGCATGGCGTCAATTAATGCTGGCATGGCATGGTGGCGTAAATGATTTCTTGTGTAGGCATCCGTGGCATTGCTTTGATCCTCCCGCCATGGAATACCCCAGGTTTTTGCCGCTTGCCTGATGACCGTTTTGTGGAGATTCCAAAATGGACGAATCACATCACCTCGAAGGGGCTGCATGGAAACCAATCCTTCGATGCCACTGCCTCTTGCCGCATGAAACAAAAAAGTCTCAGCTGCATCATCGGCGTGATGTGCTGTGACCAAATGGCTGCCATGGACCGATTGACAAAGTGCTCTGGCTCCATCCAATCGCATGGCCCTAGCACGGGATTGAAGCTCAGGCGCTTGGCTGAAATCCTTGGGTGCCTGCATCTGGTGAAAGGGGATCCCTGTTTGCGCAGCCCATGTGGCAACCACATCGGCATCTGCAACAGAGTCCTCGCCACGAATCCCATAATTGACATGAAACAATACATGCTCAACCTTTAACTCAAACAAAGCCTTGGCCAAGGTCATCGAATCCACACCGCCTGAGCAGAGCAGAACCAAAGGCGTCTCAAACGCTAGGCCGTCCAATGACGACTTCACTGATGCCAATAAATCTTTGGTTGACTTCATGATGGTTGACTTTGCATGGATGCCTTTACAGCATGGGTTTTCAATGCGCATTCCTCCCACTCCATGTGTAGGTCTGACTGCAATGTCAGGGCTGAACCTGCCCATGTTTCCCATGCCTGGCTAGGGGCATGATGGACCAAGGAACGAATGATCACATTCCAATCACATTCCCCACTAGGACGCACATAGCCCAATGCGCCACTGTACCACCCGCGCGGCGAGCTTTCATGGGACTGAATCAAATGCATGGCACTGACCTTGGGTGCGCCTGTCATGCTACCCATTGGGAAGCTTGCAGCAATGGCGTCAAGCCAATCACACCCTTCCCTAAGCAGCCCTTCCACCGTGCTCACCAAATGGTGCACCGTTGGCAGGGTTCGCACCTCCAACAAGCGAGGGACCGTCACAGTTGACATCTCAGCGACACGGCTTAAATCGTTGCGGACCAGATCCACGATCATGATGTTTTCTGCCTGTTCCTTCAAGGAATTACGGAGCGAATTGGCACTCAAGGCATCTTGGTGCACATCATCAAACCGCGCGGCTGTTCCTTTGATGGGCTGTGATGACATGACCATGCCCCTGTCTGATTTTGCCAATTGAATGTAACGCTCTGGAGAGGCGCTGATCAACCAATGGTCTGCGGCTGCGAAAAGCCCACTCATGGGTGCATCGGCACGGTGGAACAGGTCTTGGTAAACTGTCACCGGATTCAATGCAAGCCCTTTTGCCTGATGGCGTGTGCAGAGATTGACTTCATAAATATCGCCTCGCTGCATGTGCTGCGTCAAATCATTGGCCTCCTTCAAATACTTGGCATTGGTCCACTCTGCTTCCCAGTTGACAGGGCCATGGCTAGATGAATCTGCTTCAAGCAGCGATGATTGCAAGGCTTCCCACCACAATTGTGACGTTGCCCATGGGGCCTGATCGTGTAAATGCAACAGCACCTCACCGGTCAGCCCACAATCAACAACCCACATCGGCTGAAACAAAAGCATGTCGTCTTGCAATTGGCCTTCATGGCGATCCATGCCTGCCTCAAAGGCGTGACGCAGTTCATAGCCCATGACCCCAAAGCACCAGGTTGGATCCTTGCGCCAAGTGGTAGCAAATGCCTGCCATGCTTCGCTGCTGGCACGGGGGATACGGTGCCATTGCACCAAGCCCCCAGCAGCTAAAAATTGCTGGCGATTGAGTTGTTCTGGTCCTGCGCCATGTGCCTGGCCTGTTTCCAGGAGGCAAAATGGTTCCACTGTTGACGCTGCCTGTCGCAGCGTGGTTAAAAGCTCCGACGGCAACTCATCAAAATGATGTGCCGCATATGACATCAGGCGTGTATGGCTCGTTGATCCGTGGCGGCCAATGCCGCTTCCTTGATGGCCTCTGAATAGGTCGGGTGACCGTGGCAGATGCGCGCCATGTCCTCTGCTGAGGCTCGGTAAGCCATGGCTGTAGCAGCTTCCATGATCAAGTCCGCTGCGCGGGCTGCAACGATGTGCACGCCTAAGACCTCATCCGTTGATGCATCAGCAAGGATTTTCACCATGCCATCCACATCACCAGATGCTCTGGAACGCCCAAGGGCGCGCATGGGGAATTGACCCACTTTGTAGGCAATACCAGCCTCCTTCAATTGGGGTTCTGTTTGACCCACAGATGCTGCCTCAGGCCAGGTGTAAACCACGCCCGGAATTAGATTGTGATCTAGCTGAGGCTTCTGGCCAGCAAGGCGCTCAGCCACAGCCATACCTTCCTCTTCTGCCTTGTGAGCAAGCATGGCGCCAGGGGCCACGTCGCCAATGGCATAAATATGAGAAAGGCTTGTCTGGCCCTCTTGGTTCACGGTCAAACGACCCAGCTTGTCTGTGGTCAACCCTACTGCATCAAGATTCAAGCCATCAGTGTATGCGCGACGACCCACTGCGACCAGGCAGTAGTCTGCTTTGAGCTCAATGGCCTTGTCCTTCTTGTCTGTGGCAGCGATGGTGACCACATTGCCCTTGCGGGTGACCTTAACCACCTTGGTGCTTAGGTTGAATTTCATGCCCAATTTCTTGAGTGAACGGCTCATCTCCTTACTCACTGCCGGATCCATGGTAGGTAGTAGGGTTTTCGCGTACTCCACCACGGTCACATCAGCGCCCAATCGGCGGTAAACAGAACCGAGTTCTAAACCAATCACGCCTCCGCCAATGATGACCAAATGCTTAGGGACTTCTGTCAGCTTCAATGCCTCCGTTGAGGAAATGATGCGCTCCTTGTCAAAGGGAGCAAAGGGTAGCTCAACCGGCTTGGAACCGGTAGCGATGATGATGTATTTTCCAGTGATCTGGGTCGTTGAATCACCCTTGATTGCAATGGTGTTAGCGTCCACAAAGGAGCCTAAGCCCTGGTGCACATCAATGCCGTTTTTCTTCATCAAGAAATCCACACCCTCACAGGTCACATCCACCACAGACTGCTTGCGGGCAACCATGGTTTCAAAATTCAACACGGGTTTCTGCACCTCAATGCCATGGTCTGCAAAGTTCGCAACCGCATTGTGGTAATGCTCCGATGAATCCAGCAAGGCCTTGGAGGGAATGCAGCCTACATTGAGGCAGGTTCCACCAAGGGTTGGGTACTTTTCTACAAGGGCAGTTTTCATGCCTAGTTGTGCACATCGGATGGCGCCTACATAGCCACCAGGTCCAGAGCCAATCACAATTACATCATAGTCCATATCATTCCTTTTTGGTGAGACAAAGGTAGTCACTGCTTGGCAACTGGCGGTCAGCTCCTGACGCGTTGTCGCACCCAAACACTCAGCAAGAGGAAGGGGAAAAGCCAGTAGCCTGCCCGTCCTAGTAAATCACCATAACGGGTGTAAAAACTCTGCGCCTCAATCAAGGTGACCTCATGGCTAAAAAGGTCATCCTCTCCCCAAGACCTTGAAGCCATTACCTCCCCTTGGGGGTTGATGAATGCGGAGATGCCGGCATTGGCTGCACGGGTTACCCAGCGTTGGTTTTCAATGGCACGAAGTCGGGCATAATGCGCATGAGCCACATGGCCCGATGTATTAGCCCACCATCCGTCGTTGGTTATGATGGCAATCAAGTTGGCTCCCTCAGCAACAAAGTCCCTGGTGAATGTGGCGTAATCCTGCTCCCAACAAATGACGGGTGCCACTTTAATCAGGCTATCCACATCGCTGAATACCACTCGGTTGGTCTGTGTCCCTAGGGTGCCTGTTGTACCGCCCATGTTGACGGTTAAATCCCCCAAATAGGTTTCCATCAAAGCAGCAAAGGGCATGGTTTCCACACCCACCACCAATTTGCTTTTGTGGTAGAGACGCATGGGGACTCCATCACCCCAGTGCAAGGCTGTATTGAAGGAATCAAAGTAGCGTCGACCGCTGCGATCGGGACGTGAAGATGGGGTGCGGTCTTCGGGGCGGTAGATGGCATAGGTACTTACCCCCATCAACAGATTGCAGGATGGGTAGACCTGGATGATGCTGTCTATTTGCCGAATGGGATTGATCATGTTGATGATGCGTTCATCAAAACCCTCATAGAAAAAAGTCTCTGGGAAAACCATCAGGTTCACGGGCTTCTCAGCAGTCTCAAGGTAATCCATGGCACGAACCTTCCATTGCGCAGCAACGGAAGCATCGCTTAACTGGTATTTTTCATGGTAGGGGTCAATATCGGGATGTGCCAAGGCTACATGCTGTCTCAAACCTTGATCCTCAGCGGTCCACAAAAGAGTCAGTGACAGCAGGGAAGGCAGGCCAATCAGCAGGATAGCTGGCTTGAAAGCAGGCCACCAAGACTGACCAGATCGCTTGCTCAACATGGCCTGGTACATCACCCAGTTTGTCAACAAAAGCCAGATAACACCTCCCCGGTGACCCGTGAATTGGAACCATTGAACCCATGGGGTTTTGTCCGCATAAATATTGCCCAGGTCAAGCCAAGGAAAGCTCAAGGCCCAGTCTTCATGAAAGACCTCCAAGGCCAACCAGCCCAGCACCAAAGCCCACATGGCACGTTTTGCATCAAACAGTCGCAAAACCCAAGCATAGATGGTCCACAGCATCGCCATCAAGAAGCCATTGAAAAATACCGTTGCAAACAGAGCCGACCAATGTGCATTGACCAACCACCAGGTGGTTCCTAAGTTGAACAGGCCCATGCCTAGGTAGGCCAGCCAGAAGATCCTGCGGCCTTTGTGCGGTCTAGCGTCAGCATGGATCATATCCACCATCACAAACATGCCAACCATGGCTACTGATGTCACCAAAAACAGGCTACCGCCCCAGGACCAAGGGAAGGCACCTGGCCAAGCCATCGACAACAAAAGGGCGGTCAACAAGACCCAGGCAATTGGACGCTTCATCATGGGCTTAAAAGTAATACTCATTGGCGGATGTATATTTGGCCCATGCGATGGATTCCCAACGCCCTCACAATGGGCAATGTATTTTTTGGTTGCATGGCCATCACCCTCGTTCCCGGAATGGACCTCCAGGGCATCACCCTTTGGATGACTGCCTCCCTGATTTGCGATGCGTTGGACGGATGGGCCTCAAGGAAATTAGGGGTTGAAGGTGAAATGGGGCTGCAATTAGACAGTCTGGCAGATGCCATCACCTTTGGCCTGTTACCCAGCCTCATGGCCTACCAGATTCTGTTAGACTTATCTTTTGCTGTCCCTTCATTGGCCTTTATCGTGGTGATTGCCTCTGTTTATCGGCTGGCCCGCTTCAACGTTGGTGAAGCCGGCAAGAAAGGCTTCATAGGTCTACCTACCCCAGCCCATGCCCTGTTCATCCTTGGGTTAGCTCATGCGCAACTTGACGGCCTGATACAACTAAGCGCCTACGCCTTGTTGGCTTTGATTGCCTTGAGCAGCTACAGCTTGAATGCCTCATGGCCCGTGATGAGCTTCAAGGACATGCCTTCGGGATTTGCAGCACAGAAATACCGATGGCTATTCCTAGTCTCTTCCTTGATTTTGTTGGTAACATTTGAACTTGCCGCACTCACATTCATCATACCTTTGCTTCTCCTATTCTCCGCAATTGAAAAACGATTCGCATGACCTTTAGAGCAGAAATTGACATCATGCCCCTCAAGGCCCTTCTTGACCCTCAAGGCAAGGCCGTTGGCAACAGCATGGCAAACATTGGCTTGTCTGACATCAGCAATGTGCGCATTGGCAAGCACATCACCTTGGAGATCAAGGCGACAAGCAAGGAAGATGCCTCAGAGCAAGTGGAAGCTGCATGCAAGCAAATGCTCGCTAATCCAGTGATGGAGAGCTTTGTGTTTGAGATTTTCAACCAGGCTTAAGCCCCTTGAATTTTTTAGCTCACCTCACCCTTTCTCCACCCGGGGAAGACGACATCATGGTAGGGAATTTTTTTGCCAATTTTGCACCAGGCAAATCCTGGCAATCACTTCCAGAAGGCATTGGCAAGGGGGTTCTTCTGCATCGGCGCATCGATGACTGGACTGACAATCATCCCATTATCAAACAAAGCAAAGCCTTGCTCCCCCCAGAGGCAGGCCTCTTCAAAGGGGTGCTTTTGGATGTGTATTGGGACCATTTTTTGGCGCGATCCTTTGCCACCTATCACACACAGACATTGGCATCATTCACTAAAACCAGTACAACGCGATTGAAGGAGGGCGCAAGCAAGCATTTCCCTCAAGGCGTCCCCATGGTTGAAGCCATGGACCGACATGACTGGCTTTGCGGCTATGCTACCCTGGAAGGTATCGATGCCACCTTGGTTCAAATGGGTCAACGATTCCCTCACGAAAACCCCTTGCACCATGGGGCTCAATGGCTGAATCAGGCACATGATGACTTGGGGCTTCAGTTTGACAAACTCTGGCCAGAGGCCATGGAGACATTCCTTACCTAGGTGCTTTTTTTTTTCGCAACTTTACTGACTTAAAACAAAACCCCATTGCGATGCTCACATGGATCATTGAAACCGTAAGAGCCAGCTTAAGGCTCGTTGCTCTATTGCTCATTGTAACGATAGAATGCGTCGTCATTGTCCTTGTGAGGCTTTTAGCAGGTAACCAAGGGGCAGCCATGGCAAGGGTCTGGTTCAATCATCTCAGCCTCTTTGTGCTTGGCTTCAAGCACAATAAACACGGGCAATGGGTGAAAGGTGAGCCGGCCATGATTTTATTCAACCACCCTTCATACATTGATCTTTTCTTGATATCCTCTACCTGGCCAACGGCAGTCATGGCAGCCATTGAATTCAAATACTTTCCCTTTATTGGGCAATTAGCCATGGCATTGAATACTATTTGGATTGACCGTAAAAACCCAGGCAACGTGAGAGAAATGGCCGCATCCAGATACAAAGAAGGCTGTGGCATCTTCCTCTGTCCTGAAGGAAGGACCTCTGGAAGCCACTCCATGTATCCCCTTTTTCCAGGGATGTTCAAAACCGCCATGGTGCATCAGATTCCCATCGTTTTTTACAACCTGCGTTACAGCAGTGAAGACATCCCCTACTTTCACGACCTCAAGAAGGGTTTCATTCCCCATTTATTGGCCCATATTTGGATCATTCTCAAACGAAAACGCAGCGAAATCACAACCCATATTGGCAAACCACATATGGTGACCAATGTGACAGAATCCATGCAGGCATATTATGACTACCATGAGCAATACCTCAAGGATTGCCCAGGCTTTGAAATCGTCCCGCCTGCGACGGATTCAACAAGTGTAACCGGTTAAAGATTTAACTTTAGTCTTTTAACTTAAAAAAACCTCTATGGAAACTTATAAATGTGATAAATGTGGGATGTCAGTTAACGCTTCTTGCGGAAAATGTGACATTCCTTTAGAAAACAGCCATATCAGTCTAGGGGACGGAACTCAAGTTCAAGTTTCAAAATGCCCTAGTTGTGAAGGCAAAATAAAATCCCCTTTATGTTGTGGGGAAGACATGAGTTGCCAGATGGTCAGTGGGTCAGTCTAAAGTAAATGAGAGGTGGCATTTAGCCAATCAATGTATCCACGGCATAGCCAACGATCGCAGCATTGGGGAATTACTCACCCGCCTGCAACGGATTAAACAGGTGTAATGGGTTGAAGACGACTCCCTTTTTTGGGACTTGAAGATGTTTGTTGTGCGATGAAATGCATCGCATTCAACCTTCAATCTTCAACCATGAATACCTATTCCAAATTGGCCTTAGCTGCAACGTCAGTTCTCTGCCTATCCTTCCAATCCAACGCACAAAATGTGGACCAACACGATGTGACAGTGACAATTGACGAAGTGGCCTCGCTTCGCGTGGTCGACGCCAATGCCAGCCCATCCAATGGACTCACATTCAATCTCACTGCCCCTAACACGCCAGGTGCAGCCATTGATATCGTCGCAACCCAAAGTCTCTATTTGCAATACACCTCTGTTCGCGGAACAGCACCTGACAACATCAGAAAAATCACTGTTGACTTGGTCAGTGGCCTTTTGCCTAATGGGGTCAGCCTGACCTTGGACCCTACAGTCAATGGTGTTGGCAGTTGTGGCAATGGTGTGCCCGTTATTTTGTCCTCAAGCAACAGCAGCGGTGACATCATCACAGACATTGAAAGTGGTTACACAGGGACTGCATCTGGCGATGGCTCAGTGATTGATTACAGCTTGGCTTATGCCACGGCCAACCTCGATGCATCAACATCCGGTGACATCACCTTGCGCTACACTTTGAGCAACCTTTGATGGCACGTACCTCTTGGCCCCGCCTTCTGGGTGGGGCCTTGCTTATTCTAGGCAACCAGCCCGATATCATGGGTCAAATTGCTGTGGCCAATGGGTTGATTCATGTGCACCCTGTTGAACAGGTAAGCCACGGTGAATTGGTCCTGATCAATCACTCAACTGACAGCGCCTGGGTTTCTTTGACCATGGACTCATTGCTGGGGCAATGGCGTCGATTAATCATTCCATCTGAATGGCACCTAGGGCCGGGAGAACGCATCAGCTTGCCTTACCATTGGGCCGGTGGTGACAGCGCCGCGATGGGAACCTTGGTCTATGCAGAAGGTCATGAACCCGTCAGCACCCTACACAAGGATGGCTTAACCATTCATCATAGCTTGCGGTTTGCCGTGAGCATCTACCGCGGCCCTTTAGTCCCTGCCACCGACAGGAATTTGTCACTGTCTCTGGACAGTCAACAGGTTCAATTGCGCAATGAGAGTAACGGCTTCTTAGTTGCCAACCTGACATTGAAAAACCAGGCTGGTCGAGTGATCAGTCGGCACAAGGCATCATTGACCTTGCCCGGCGCTCAACGGTCTTGGCCGCTCAATAACCCTGAGGCTCACAGTGCATGGCTCATTGACAGCAAGGGGCGTTCCCTTGCCATGGAACTCAAGTAATGCAGACTTGGTCCCTTTTCTTATGGGCAGCGTTGTGGCTGAATGAACAAGGTGGGCAACCTTCACAAGGTGGGCGACTCCATGCCAATGGGCATGAGGTTCAATGGGCGTTGCAACCCAACATCGCACAGCGTCATGGTCAACGCAGCCATGTTTCATGGTCTGCTGGGCAGCATCGCCTGAGCTGGAAGCGCGGTTACATGGGGCAAGGATTGTATGGTCAAGTTCTTAGCCAGGATGGTGCCTTGCAAGTGGGCCTGCCAATCCAAGATGGCAAAACAGTCAACAAGCCCGCCCTTCGATGGCTAGGTCACACAAGCCAAGGCCTCACCTTTGTGGATTGGCGATTGGGGGATGTGCTGCCGCAATCCATCCAATGGCGTGAGGAATCATGGGGTCTTGGGTACATGCGACAAGGTGGATGGAACATGCAGGCAAGCAATGACCACGGTCTCATTCAAGCCCAATTTTCTCAGCAAGGGCGATTTCAGTTGAAGGCCAGCAATGCGGTGCTTTCTGCTGCTTTTCATGGGCGTCAGCAATGGGAAGGCAGCATGCTCAGTTTCAATAAAGGTCCTGTCATGTGGCAGTTCAATGAAAGCCACAACCCACAAGGTATGACCTGGTCAACCCATGGTCGAGTTAAGTGGGGCAATGATCAGGTATCGCATCACTGGATTAACAGCTCGGCTGGAGCAAGCCACAGCATCCAATGGCAACACAGAAGCAAGGCCGTGAATTGGCACATGCATTGGTCAACCGACCCATGGAAACAGGCCATTGGCTTGCAGTTTATTGGCAAGCATCAGGCAAGCATCAACTGGCAGCCCATGGGGTTTTCTGTAAGGGTTCAGCAGAATAACCTGTCCTTGATGTGGCAACAAATAGGTGGGAAAAACCTAGCACAGATGACCTGGAACCATCGGATGGCGCAATCGCAAGCACACACCCCCCTTGTCAAGGTTGAATCCGCTGCCAACCTCTGGTTGCTTTGTTCAGGGCCAGTCAAACACCCCATGCTTCCTCTGCTGTTGATTGATCAACAAGGGCGCACTTACCGCGTGCATGTCGTGGCACAAAGCAAGCAGCTTAAAACGCACCTGCCACCAGGCATGTACCAAGTGAAAGTGCCTCATCTGATGCCTTCTGGGTGGACTTACCTATGCTCCCAAACAAGCATCGAACTCGTCGGTGGAAAAAGCAGCCATCTGTTGCTAGACGTGAAATCTGAATTACCAGATATTCGGTGGGTCAGTCCAAATGAATGACAGGCATCATGTAGCCAATCAATGCACCCACGGCATAACCAACGATGACATCACTCGGGAAATGCTCACCCGCCCTGATGCGTTGGTAGCCTGTGTAGGCAGGTATTATTGCAGCCGTTGCCCACACCCATGGCTTGAGCGGGTGCTCCGGGTACTGATCTGCAAGGATTTTCGCTGCGAAAAACAGGTTGCATGCGCTGACGCTGGTATGCCCCGAAAAAAAGGAACGCCTAGCGTCTGTGTCCATGCGGGTTTCCAATGGCACAAGGGGGTCGTAGGCGTATGGCCTGGCGCGATGGACCAAGTGCTTGGTCATGTCGGTCAAGGTGCCTGTAACCATGTTGGCTTCTGCCCACATCACACCAATGACAAGAAACTGATGAAGGTTGTCTGCATGAAGGCTTGAACTGGCCCCCAAGCCTAAAGCGCCAATCAAAGCAACATCTGATACCTCTCCAGCTGACGGACTCCAACGACCTAGGGCGTAGCGATCAAAAACAGGCACCTGGCTGGGATCCAAAGCTTGCAAATCTGATGCGCTGAATGCTTGCATCTGCGATCGCCATTGCCAGTCCAGACTCAAGCCAATCATTGAGCCAGCGATGATGGGGCCATCAATAGATCGGGACAAATGGTAGGTGGCTTGCGCATGCAACGAGCCCGTCACCAATGTCGCAGCAAGGGCTAAAGATTTCCAGGAAATACGTGATTGAGACATCTCAGCAAGTTAAGCCAGATGGTTTATTGCTTGATGAGCTTATGCTGAGAGCGTTGACCACCTACATCCAAGGTCAATACATGCATGCCTGACGGCAATGCCTGCATGTCAACCTGGTAAGCATCTGGACTCTGTGCAGCATCCCAGGCTTTGTCCAGCAATAAGCGGCCTTGCAGGTCCCTGACTTGCAGGTGAACCACCACAGGGTTTGGCATGGCCCATGAAACATCCACAAAGCGTTCGCTAGGCACAGGTTGCAGCTGGACCACAATAGATGGAAGGCTCCACTCCTGAGCGCCTAAAGTGATGGTGGGCTGCTGCAATTTGTTGTCGGTGTACACCCGGTATTCACCTGGCGCTAGAGACAATGTCATGTAAGGGTCACTCACGCTCAGGGTGTCACCACTGAAGTAATCGTACCAATCCCCCGTGTGAGCGAAGTTGGGAACCATGCTTTTGATGCTGTTGTCAAAGTTGCCAATCACGATCGCCTTCATATTGGGATGCAACAGATTGATGCGCTTGGTTGAACCCCCAAAACTGTAGGTGAAATTGGTGGTGGTGAAAACCGGATGGCTTCGCCTGAGGTTGATCAAGGCTGCAGTCACGTCGTAGAGTCGCTTGCGCTCCAAGACGTTTTGGTAGCCCCACAAAATGGACTTGTTACACACCCGGCAAGGGTTGTTGATGGACTTATCGTAGCCTAGCTCACTGAACATGTACAGCATTTTTGGTCCAGGAACCAAGTAGGTAAAGGCCGATGTGAGCTCTGCCCGACGAAGGCCTACATTCAGGTTTCGGATATTGTGGCTGCTGCTTCCATTGTTGCCGTAGGTGAGCACATCGTACATCAATCGCTCCTCATCATGGGACTCCATGTAGGTGATCAAATGGGGCTGCGTCCAGCCGCGGTTTTGGTACACCCCATAACTGAAATTTGATCCATTGACCCAGCCCATGGCTGCGTCTCGGTAGTTGTAGGTGGCATTGCCCCATAGCATGAGACCGTAGTTGGACAGCAACTTCTCCTCTGCATTGTCAGCCCAGTGTTCCAGAATGATGTAGGCATTGGGGTGACTCGCCCACACGGTATCTGCCATGCGCTTAATCAAGTTTTGCCTTGTGACATCCCATCCCCCTGAAGCATTGCCAAATCCCTTGGTGAAATCATAGCGAACGCCATCAATTTTGAAGGCATCAAACCAATGAAGGTTGACCCGGTCAACAAAATCCTTGGTGGCCTGAGACAGGTGGTCAAAGTCACTGCCCCAGCAATAAGGCGGATGGGGACAGGTAGCATTGAACCAAGGGTTGTCAGCTGCAGGTTGGTTTTGTGCCGCATCCCAATACATCTGAACCAACGGGCTTTGGCCAAAGGCATGATTGAACACAAAATCCATGATGACCGCGATGCCTCTGCTGTGGCATGAATCGATGAACTCCCTGTACATGTCAGGCGTTCCGTAGTATTTATCCAATGCCATGTGAAAGGACGGGTTGTAACCCCATGACTCATTGTTTTCAAATTCACTGTTTGGCATCAACTCAATAGCGTTAATCCCCAACCGCTGCAAGTAGTCCAAGGTGTCCATCACCGTGGCGTAGTTGCGGGCATGAACAAAGTCTCGAATCAGCATTTCATAAATGACCAAATCCTTTTTCAATGGGGCCTGAAAGCTGTTGTTTTTCCACACATAATCGGATTTGCCTGGGTGGATCAATGAGGTGAATCCCGCTGCATTGCTGTGGTAGGGATGCGGATTAGGGTAGCTGGCTGCTGAGATGCCACCGTCATTGTTGGGGTCTTGTATCAGCTCTGAATACGGGTCGGCCAATTTCAATGCCCCATCAATCCAATACTGGTACGCATAGCGGGTGTCAGCTTGCAAATCAAGGCTTAGCCAGAACTTGTCACCATTGACTGATCGCTTCATGTAATAATTGCTATCAGGCATGAAGTTGTTGAAGTCGCCTAAAACGTAAATAAATTGCTTGCCCGGCGCATGCAGCTGCAGAATGACCGTGCTATCATTGATCTCATTGGCTCCATCCTTCAGCCCGGCAGGCGGATTTTGTACCGACACCGGTGCATTGGTCAAGTAGTAAGCTGTGTCACGCGCAACGGATGACCCATCTTCAGCCTCCAGCACGAGCATGTGCTGTCCCACTGAACTCACAGACAAGTCAAACTGCATCAACTTGGTGGCGCTGTCACTGGCCACCAATACGCCATTGTCATAGACTGAAAGGATGGATGATGCATTCGAAGCCACCCGAACAGACAGCGTGTCATTCAATGCGACAATCTGAAAGTCATAGGGCTTGAAAAAAGCCGTCAACAAGCCTGCATTCACCGGATAAATCGGGTAATAGATGTCTGAACCGTCTGCGCTTCGACCGACAGTGTTCCCTGCTGCATCGCGAAAGACAAAGGCTAAGTTTAACACCGTCTGAACGCTGGCATTGAAGCTGTGAAAGGTGGGCAAATGGTAGCTGATGGCGTGCAAGTCATTGCCCATTGATGTCATCAAAACATTGGGGTCTGCGGTACCCCAATTGCCTTGCACAAATTTCCAATCTGTCGGGCTTGAACTGTTGGTGGTGATGAGTCCTGCATGCGCATAGACCGGACTGACTGACTGGAGGGCGCCATTGCCTTCGTTGGCATTGTAGACAATGGTGACCGTATCGTTCTGTGTAGGGAATGCCGGATCAATCGTCAGAATTTGGCCTTGAATCACGAGGCTTCCTAGCAAGACAACATACAATACAAGGTGTTTTAACATGGCTCAAATATACTTAGTGTACGATATACAGTTACAGTGCCTTATGCCAAATTTACATCGGTTTATCTTCGCTGCATGAAACGCACCCTCCTTACCATCATATTGGCATCTACGTCACTTCCTGCCCTTCATGCGCAAATCACCATGGAATTCGGCTATTTCCACACCTTCCATATGCAACCACCTGCTGAATTGCATGATTGGATTGAGGTTCCCAGCAGCTGGCAATCCGGCACACAGTTCCCTGGTGATTCCGAACATTCGCACAGATTCAGAGACACCACCTGGTTTTACCATTTCAATCAAAGTCACCCCCTTTTCAACGTGCAGGTGCCCCTTTGGCAAGGAGATAAGGCAAAATGGGTCTTGCATGAAGCCATGATGATCAATTCATGGGGAGAGCTCTCATTCATGTTCGGTGGTGAGTGGTCCTACAAGCACAATGACCGACTTGAATCTGCCTTACAACTTGGATTCCTCACTGGCTATGGCATGCTCAATGAGCTTGAAGGTGCTTCGATTAAGCCCATCATGGGAGGTGATGTGATTTTTGGCCCCAACTACACCCTCACGTATACCTTGGGTGATCACTGGCGCACACGCCTGTATTTGAACCATGCCCTCATAGGGCTTGGCCTGCATTACCAAATCACATTACCTGGGGTTTAAGCAGCTACCCGTTCACAAGCTCAGTCCATAGGCCAGGCTCATCACGGGGGACCATTGCTTGTTGAAGAGGTCCAGGTACTGATCCACCCCAAAAGATAACTGACCACTCAGGACATCATCAGTCAAGGCTTTCTCCCATCGAAAACTGCATTTGAGCCATTGGTTTTCAAGCATCACAGGAAGGACATCCATGTATTGGTAGATACCTTGTCCATTAACTGACAAGAATTTTTGCCCCTGCCAGTGGGCCAACCCCCAACGCAGATGACTTCCTGCATTCAATGGCTTCTTTTGCGAGAGCGATAGCCACTGGCCTTTGCCTTGACTCACTTGAGAAAATCGCTGATCTGGGTCAGCATAGAAGAGTTGAAGCCATTCAATCCGACTTTGCACACTGCCTTCATGCATGAGATGCAGACCGATGGCACCATCGAATCGATTGCCTGTGGGCTGGGGAGGCGCATTGTCAATTTGCCCACCCACATGATGAAACTGAATTTGCACGCTAGGGCCAACAGCCACATTTGGAATCACCTCAAAGCTAGGGTTAGTCACCATTCCCATCGTGAAAGCCTCCTTGAATGGGCTCTCTTTTTCAATCGCCCTGTCCCATGACCACCAAAGGTCCATGTTGTTTCCTTGCAGTTGCAGCCCATATTCTGCGGGTCGCCTCAACCACAAATCCGGGTTGTACAAGGGCTCAATCAACCCATGACCCGGGTTGTTCAATGTCCCAAATCGCCATGACCAATCACCTTTCTCGCCAATCTGCTGTACCGCTGTTAGGTGTGGAAGGACATGACTGTCTCCACCAAACACATGATGCACCAAAAGGCCAACTTCCATGCGCAGAGCATCCCCCTGTTGCCACAGCAAACGGCTCATGGCTCCCATGGTAGTTCGGCCCGGCTGCTGGTAATGAAAAAATTCTGTATTGCGCAAGAATGGCAGGACTGACAAGCTCCATGATTGAGCACTGTCAATGCCTCTCACATCCTGCATGTAGGCGACGGCTAAAGGCTTGTTGCTGAAGTCTTGACCCTGCACCATTGATCCAAGCAGGCAAAAGGTGAAACAAAGACTCAATCGACGCATGCCACGAAGGTACAGCTTCGCTTACCCTAGAAATAGGTGTTGCGTTCACTTCAAAAATTCTGTGGCTTTTCTGACCGGCAACATCATTGCTATTCGATGATAGATCTCTCCTGCATCCAATCTAAGGATGAGGGTACGCCTGTATTATATTTGGTCAACCAGCTAAGCAGTTAGAGATGGAAATAGAGGAACAGGTTATAAATATACAAGGCGTTGATGTGGCCTTATTTCGCAGCCAGCGTGCAAAGCGTTTAAACATTACTATTAAACCTTTTACGGGTGTTCGTGTATCTGTCCCTCGTTCAGTGAGCTTTAAAAAAGCAAAAAAAGCAACGGAACAACGCATCAGTTGGATCAAGTCTCATCTATCTAAGATGCAAAAAGCGGAAGGCTTATTTACCGTTTTCAATCTTGACACGGAGTTCCAAACGCGGGCACATCACTTAGATATTAAGGTTTCAAGCACAGACACACTGAGGTGTGTTGTTAGGGATAACAAAATAGCAGTCACCATACCTCACGCCAATCAAATAGCGGATGCGAAGGTTCAAAACGCAATTCGAAAAGCTATTGAAAATGCCTGGCGCAGAGAAGCCAAAGATCATCTTCCTTTTAGGGTGGAAGCCTTGGCAGCAAAGCACAATTTTACATATAAAAATGTAGCCATTAAGAATGCAAAAACACGATGGGGCAGTTGTTCTTTTGACAACAACATCAATCTAAGTCTCCACCTCATGCGATTGCCCGACTACCTTGTGGATTATGTCATTCTTCACGAATTGGTTCACACAAAGATTAAAAACCACAGCAGCGATTTCTGGCAGCTCTTGGACATGGTTTCTGGAGATGCTAAGAAGCTAGACCGAGAGGTTAAAGCATACAGCATAAAGATCTATTAAGAACGACAAGTGTCGCTAATCTAAAACAATAGGATATGCCAAGTATCTAGCTAATCAGCACTATTAGGAAACCCTACAATATTCAATACAAATTATCCAAGAAATCAATAATTCCATTGAAATAACGATCCGCATCATCATACATCGTCATATGACCTCCTTCTGAGCAATATAAAAATGTACCGTTTTGAACAGAATTGGCAATTCTTCTCATGCCTTCTGGATCCATTGTGTCGTATTGAGCGCCTATGCTTAGTGTCGGAACCGTTATCAGGTGTAAATCTCCCGTTCTGTCCCAATCCTTCAGTGTCGCGTCGCCCACTACGCCAAACTCACTTGGGCCCTGCATTTTCAAATACAGAGGATAGTTCATTTTAGCGAAACTGCGATTCACGGGTTCTGGCCATTCGCTTAAAGGACGGCGAAGTATATGCTCTGGATAGTAATGCTGTTCTATCAAAGAGAGATAGCGGTCTGAGGTGTATTCACCAGCCATTTCTAACGTTTTAATCTCTGCAAGCACCTCTGCCGGCATTTGTGGGCCTAATACCTCCTCTGCATATTTCATGTACTCTGGTATAGAAGCCACCATGTTAGAGATAATCAATCCTTTCAGATTTTCTTGGTACTTAAGCGCATATTCGGTAGCTAGAATACCTCCCCAAGAATGACCCAACAAAATAAAATTGCTTGAGTCTAAGCCCAGCGCTATTCGTACCTGCTCAACTTCTTCAACGAATCGCTCCGTCTCCCACAGAGATGGATCATCTGGGTTATCACTATTCCCAGACCCCAGTTGATCATAGTAGTAGTATTCCACCTCAGCATTTGGGAAATAAGAATCTGCCGCTTCAAAGTACTCGTGGGTAGCGCCCGGGCCTCCGTGCAGCAACAAGACTTTAGTTGTGGGATTGTTTCCCACTCTTTTCGTCCAAACATTAAAGACGCCTATGGGTGTCTTCACCGGGATGAGCTGAGAGCCACCGGACCATTTGTCTGCCTTATCTGAATAGTCTAAATAGGTAGAAACCTTCTCTGTGTTTTGTTCCTTAGGACTATCGCACGCTACAATAAGAAGCGCTAAAAAAGTAATCGTGATTGTTTTCATAATCTCAAGTTATCACCCGAAAGTAATGAATCAGAGGTAGCCGAGCTAAAACAGGAAGGCATGCCTGTGGTTTAGTTTGCAACAATATTAAATTTAACTGCCCACATTTTATGACCCTCTTGTAAGCTACTTGCTTTAGAGAATATCAAATACCCTTCTGTTTGATTTTCATTGTTATAAATTAAATTTGGGTGCCAACTGAAAGAATGGCTGTCAAAACTCCAAGGAATTGACCAATCTGTTATCAATTGAGTTGCCGGAGAGTCCCAATTTATACCATCATCTGATTGTTTATAATAGATTCCGGAGGCAGACGGGTTTGTAGCTCCGTTTAAAAATTCTCCATAATTATTTTCAGAGTATACCATTATGTAAGAGTCGCTAAAGCTATTATAGGTAACGTGAGGAAATATGGCGTCAGAATTACCCATACCAACTACAACCTCTTTTGAGCGAATAACTTCATTAGTAAAGCTATTGTCGGAGTCTAAGTAATAAGGGTTGTCAAAATCTGGAACGTGATTAGCGTTAACATTGAACATTGACATACAAATATTGACACCTCTACCGTCTCTGTTATGGTCTCCATAGTAAACAAAAACTTTCGTAGAATCTTTTGAGAAAGTTATAGATGGCTCGCCAAGCCCTCCATCACATTGGCCATTATCATAGTTAGTAGCATACGTATTTTCTATTAATACCGAATCTGATAATTGAAAAGATTGGCCATTATCAGAAGAAGTTGCTAAACCTAAAGAAGCATAAAAGCCTTGCACATTACCCGGACACTGAGTTCCATCGTGTTGTTCGGAATGAAATACACTATAGATTGTACCATTATCATCTTTAATTAATTGTCCTAGCCCAACGTAATTGGAGTAATAAGTGTTTTGGATCGGAGCGGCAACTTGATTCTTGCTAGATAAGTTGTCTAAAGAATTTCCTACTAAAACATAGGAACTAGTTCCCGATGCTGTCAATAGCTTTACACTATTTTCTGAATAGTCTATGACTCCAACAGTAATATCATTATAGTAATTTAGACCAAGATTATGACCAACAGGGAATTCATCAGAGAAATCTAATTCAAGAGTGTAAACTGCGTTAGGATTTCCTACATCAATAGGAGGAATGGTATCGTCAGTGCATCCAAATACTAAACATAATCCTAAAAATATATAAACTAATTTTTTCAAACTCGCAAAGGGTGTGACTGAATTAATAATAAGTCTGTTTTTAGCTTTTAAACTGGCGTAATATAGTATCGGGTTTCCCTGGTTCTATAGTGAGTCGCAGATTGAGTCGCAAAAGGAATCGCAATGGGTCATTTTCAGTCCATCAACGTTATCAAAGTTTCAAAGGGCAGGTTTTGCATTTCACTGATGAGAGATGGCAAGCGTTACCGCTTTTAAAATGGCCAAACCATAGGAGTTAGACTCTATAAAAACTATAAGATTAAAACGGTGATTATCGTTTAATAAATCTCAAAACTGTTTTCTCGTCATTAACAAGTGTTAGTGTATAAAATCCTTTAGCCAAATTCTGAACATTTATATTCTTAACCCCTGGGTTAAGAATACCCTGAGAAACGGCCCTACCAGTTGCATCTTTGATTATAAATTTATTTTCAATATTCTCTGGAGACTTGAAATTTAAATTTAAAATATCATTCGTTGGATTTGGGTAAATAGAAGCTATGCTTGATTCAGACTCGTCAATTCCAACACTAGGATTTCCGGTCAAAAATTTAGATTTTCTAAAATCTATATTGGGAGGACAGAACTGGCCGGCCGTAAATTCAATAGACTGCACAACTGGAAAAGGATAACCCGACACCCACCATTGATATTGCTTTAACAATAGATTACACGTAGATGATCCAGTTTGACCGTCATTGAAAGTCCTAGTATTTACAACTAGTGTGGCATTGTTATGTACAGTATTATCTGGCATCGTAAGGGTGCCAGATGCTATGGCTTGAGTATTCACCGCGTCATTTCTATACATAGAAGGGGGGCAGCCATTACAAGTAAAAGGAATTTGAGTCCTAGAATGATTATGCACATCTCCAACCGAAAATGGGTAGGTCATTAGAATTAAAGGGATTGGGTAGCTAGTGATGATGACTGATCTTTCTCCGTGAAATGTATATTTATCGGTTGCGAATCCCAAGAAAAACTGTTCTCCGCCTTCAATTTTTACGTGAGTAGCATTCGGATAAGAACTCGCAAAAGGGGAGCTAGCAATAGGTTGATATGTGATCGAGTCTATACCCGTTGTTGTTACTCCAGAAAAATCCCAAGGGCCCTGCGCAGACTGAGTAATGGTATCAGGTAAGATGGAAATTGGATATGTAATATTTGTAGATGGCAATGTAGGCATATATACAGTTTGGGAAAATGCCGTAAATCCGAAAAGCAAACTTGCGGTGATTAAAATTCTTTTCATTTTTTTTCTTTTAAACATTTGAATCTCTAATTTAAACCAATACAATGAATAAAAAAAAACCTGCACTAGGCAAGGCTTTATTATGACTTCGATAGGGTTTCAAGGGTATAAGTATAACCCCATATGTGGGTGTAATAAGAATGACCTAATCACCCTATTCAAGCATCATACGAGCAAACCCTTACTGGCTCAGCACTAACAAGCTATCAGAAGGCACTAAAAAAAAGGCCCCCTTGCGGAAGCCTTTTAATGTGCCCAGGACGGGAATCGAACCCGTACGCCAACAATAGGCAAGGGATTTTAAGTCCCTC